>Ga0256405_10000108_pt1 | contig 258284 bp, 253 predicted proteins | sample RumenRJG_02DNA_FD_189096 | JGI IMG/M metagenome (GOLD analysis project Ga0256405, IMG submission 189096) | Bovine rumen microbial communities from Lethbridge, Alberta, Canada - RJG_02 | ecosystem: Host-associated > Mammals > Digestive system > Stomach > Rumen | place: Canada: Alberta...
GAAAAAATTTTTCGGCGCAGGCTTTAGTAGGAGATACTCTTTTTGTTCCTTTTTAGGCGGAATGTATGGATTTCTTACTTGTTTTTCTACTTTTTGCCTATTGACATTTCACCGTAGGACTTTCTTTATGCCTGAGATGTTTTTTCTGTGACTATATAATAACACGTTTTTTAGAGAAATGTAAGGTGTCATTTGTCACTTCTTGAGTGACATTTGTCACTAAAAAAGTGACAAATGTCACTATGAAATCGTATTATAAATGTGGTAAAATATGTATATGCTTGATTTTGCTTGAAACAGCAGGTCAAAGATGATATAATTATAGCAGATTTAAAAGATGAGATTGGAGTAATATAAATGAAGAAACAGCTTATCATTCCCGAGAGTTCGGTATATGATAATCTCAAAAGAAGCGCAAAGGAATACGGCAGCCTTTGTGCTGTTGATTATTTCGGCAGGGAAATATCCTACCGAGAGCTTATTCGTGAAGTTAATAGGTGTGCCTGTGCTCTGATTGCTATAGGAGTAAACAGGGGAGATGTAGTATCGGTCTGTCTGCCTAATGTGCCGCAGGCGGTCTATCTGCTGTATGCGATAAACAAGCTTGGCGCTGTTGCCGATATGATAGATCCATACAGCAGCGAAAAGGATATCAGAGAAAGACTTATAAAAAGCGGCAGCAGATATCTATTCGCTCTGGAAAGTATTTCCGAAAAGCTTGAAAACGTAATAAGCAGCGCCGATATAAAGCTTGCTGTAACTGCGGCTGTCAGCGATGAAATGCCTATTGTAATAAAAACAGGACATCTTATCAAGAATTTCGGGAAAAAGAAGCAGAAAAGCTCTTTTATGGACTGGAACGGCTTTATTTCCAAGGCTTCACCTACTGACAGGTACATATCTGCGCACAGTACAGGGGAGACAACAGCGGCGTATGTAAGTGAGGAAGATAATTCTCAGAGCATATGTGTAAGTAATAAGAACTTCAATGATTTTGCCATGTATTGCCTTGAAGAATGCGGCAATATAGATAAAGCAGACAGAGTTCTTGCTGTTTTGCCAGTATCTCACGGATTTGGTATAGGAACTTGTATCCATTCTGTTTTTTCAGTGGGCGGAACCGCAGTCATACTGCCTAACTTCAACAATAATGATATAGACAAGGCTATAATAAGATATTGTCCTAATGTAATTGCAGGCGACAGCAGAATGTACAAGGCCCTGGCGGATAGCAGCGGCCTTGACGGAAAAGATATAAGCTTTATAAAGACAGCTATAATGACAGGAATCGGATTTGAAGACGCTTTAAAAAAGGATATACGTGAGCTTCTGAGGGCTAACGGAAGTGTATGCAGTATATGCCGGATCGTAAGTCTGACCGAATATATCGGCAAAAATCAGGAGTAAGCCTTGTATACAAATTGTTGATACGTAATTAAGTTCTACAGGCGATAAATCAATAAGTAAGTCATATTTCTCCATGAGAAGCTTAAATTTTTGCGGCTCCTTTGGCAAAATTGACGAATTTCAATAAACTTTTTTATTGATTTCATATTTTGTATTGATTTTTCGGGAAACAGTTATTATAATAAAATCATATTAACATAGTTGGGGTTTTATATATTTATAAATATTTTTAAAGGTTGATTTTAACTTTTGGTATTATTTTTAGCTATATGTTGTTGCAGCAGATCAGGCTAAAATTGTCGCATAGCGGCTGAATCGGAGGGATTATTGTTATGAAGGAACTGTGCAGAAATTTTAAATGCCGAAAAGTCATTCTTGCTTTTGCAGATGCATTTATTATCTCAATCGCGGCGCTTATCGCCAATTTTATTCTTTCGTTTTTCGGAAAGGGGCTTGATGAGTCAAGCATCAGCGTTTCAATTGCCGTCAGCTCTATATGCTGTATCGGAAGTCTGCTGATTACAGGGGCATACAGCAGGCTTTGGCGGTATTTCAACAGAAAAGACTATCTTACCTGTGTTTATGGTGCGATAGTTGGTATCTTTGCATCTGCTTCTATAGTATATATAATAAGCAGAACGCTCTATCCTGTGTATACGATGCTTCATCTTATAATACTTACTTTTGGCATATGTCTTTTCAGGTATATGTTCAAATGCACGTTTATCAACCTTGTAAAGGCTGAGCCTTTTAAGGGCAAGCGTACTATGGTCATAGGCGGCGGACAAGCCTGCAAGACTATCCTTAAAGAGATACACAACGCACAGAATTCTCCATACACAGGAGACAAGCAGGTGACTCTCTTTGATCCTGTATGCATTATTGATGACAACAGAGACAAGGTCGGTACTGAGATCGGCGGAGTTCAGATCGTCGGAACTACTGCCGAGATACATAGATTCATAAAGGAAAAGCGGATAGAACAGATACTCTTTGCTATTCCGTCCTGTCTTGAAGATGAGAGAAAACGTATCCTTGATATATGCTCAGATACGAAGATACCCGTAAAGATAGTTCCTTTTATCGGCAATCTTGTATTTGACAGCGAAAACAAGACTATTATCAATCAGATACGTGATATCAAGGTAGAAGACCTCCTCGGACGAGAGCCTATCAAGTTCGATAACAAGGATATCCGCGATTTTATTGGCGGAAAGGTCTGCATGGTAACAGGCGGCGGCGGAAGTATAGGTTCCGAGCTGGTTCGTCAGATAGCCAAGTATAATCCCGAGAGAGTTATTATAGTTGATATTTATGAGAACAACGCTTATGATATCGAGCAGGAGCTGAAAATGGAGTACGGTGACGAATTATCACTCGTTACTCTTATCGCTTCGGTAAGAGATTATTTCCGTATGAATCAGATATTTGATACATACAAGCCTGATGTTGTTTTTCATGCAGCCGCTCATAAGCACGTACCTCTTATGGAGGTATCACCAATGGAGGCTATCAAGAACAATATCATCGGCACATTTAACGTTGCAACTCTGGCCCAGTATCATAACGTCGAAAAGTTTGTAATGATATCAACTGATAAGGCTGTTAATCCTACCAACGTAATGGGAGCTTCAAAGCGCTGCTGCGAAATGATAGTTCAGTATCTTGCTCAGCAGCATGAGGGCAGAACAGAGTTCGTTACAACACGTTTCGGAAACGTTCTTGGTTCAAACGGTTCTGTAATACCTCTGTTCAAGAGACAGATAGAGCAGGGAAAGCCTGTAACGGTAACTCACCCTGATATCATACGTTATTTTATGACTATCCCCGAGGCTGTAAATCTTGTAATGGAGGCAGCTGCCATAGCAAACGGCGGTGAGATATTCGTTCTTGATATGGGAAAGCCCGTCAAGATAGTTACACTTGCCGAGAATCTTATTCGTATGTACGGAAAAGAGCCTTATAAAGATGTGGAGATAAAGTTCACAGGACTTCGCCCAGGTGAGAAGATAAAGGAAGAGCTCCTTATGAATGAGGAAGGACTCCAGAAAACATCAAATAAGCTTATATTTATCGGCAAACAGATAGAAATTGATGAAAGGAACTTTGCTTTCAGGTTAAATGCACTCAGAAATGCTGCACTTGAAAACAACGAGAAGGTAGCGGTAGACGCTCTCCACGATATGGTTCCTACATTTACTACTCCCGAAGACTTCAACAGCAAGGAGCTCAAAAAGGAGACAATGGAAAAGGCTGCTGTGTCAGCTTAATAATGATTGCCCGTTCCTTTCGGGGGATATTGGTACAGCCGTTCAAAAGAACGGCTGTATTTTTATATATCGGGTATTTATAAAATAAAAACGGAGAACTTTTTCAAGTTCTCCGTTTTAGTCAATATTGGTTTTTACTTAATTGGAAGTGAAGCAACCTTTTTAAGTAAGAATTTCTGGATAGCAAGTGCATCGCCTGTAGACATACCCGGTGTTGAGAGGTCGCAGTCTGCATTGCTCTGACCTTCTGCTGTAAGGTGGTTCTTATCAGTACCTTTAAGACCGTACTTGTTCGGATTTGAAAGTGCCTGCATTATAAGAACAACGTCTGACATATCAACCTTACCGTCACAGTTCGCGTCGCCGTATGAGTTTGTGGGAGCATCTTCTGAAGTAGTTGTAGTAGTTGTTGTCTTAGAAGAATCGCCCTTCTTTGTTGTAGTAGTTGTTGTATCCTTGTCTACAACGTACTCGCTGCCGCCTGCTGTTGTGCCGTCCGGCTCTGTACCCCAGATGAGCTTGTCATCAGCGTAGAGTGTTACCTTATCTGTGATAGCAGAAGCAGCATTCTCGTCCTCGAAGCTTACGAGGTCTGGGTAGCTGTAGTCGTTTGAAGAATCCCACTCAGGATAGATGTTTGTCTCAGGATCCATCTTTGTTGTAAGAGCGAACTGATATACACGGCTGCCGTAGAACTTACAATCCTTCCATGTTACGTCAACATAGTATGTACCCTTGTCGTCGTACTTGACAGGATCTGAAAGTACAGCGTGAGACTTATTGTTTGTATAGCCTGCCTCCTGATCGTAGTCGATACGAGCAGTGATATAATCGATTCCGTAGCCCTGATCAATGAGCTCCTGAATATTGAAGTAATATCTTGCCTTTACATCGCACTCAAATCTTGGAGGATTGATCGTTCTGTTGTGAAGAACAAGCTTGAGCTGGATACCGTCTTTCTTTTCCTGTGCCTTACCGCCTGATACGAAGTATCCTACAGGAAGCGGATTGCCGTTCTCGTCTACCTGATCGTAGCCGATAGCATTGCTTGACATATCAAAGTCCTTGATAACGTAGTTTTCCTTTTCGTCAACCTTGCCCTTTGCACCGTAGTAGTGGTAAAGACCTGCAAGGTCACCGCAGAAGCCTGCGTTATAGTCGTCGGTAACTTCGTTGTAGATGTAGTCCTTTGTTTCGTCAACGTGAACGTCCTTGAGGTCAGGACCGCCTACGAGAGCGCCCCAGAGGGTGTGTACCTGAACGATAGGATCGTCCATGCTCTGTGTAGCTGAGCAGTGTGATGAACGGTGGTGTGGGTGGCTTGCAAAGTTGGATTCATAACCTACTTCGTAAGAGTATCCCATTGGGTTTTTACCGAGGATGTATTCCATCTGAGCCTTTGCCCATGGGAGGAATGTCTCGTCGCCTGTGGTCTTTGCATATACGCAGGCACAGAGTCCTGCAGCTGTATTGTAACGAGCTGAACCGTAGCCTGAAACAACTGCCCAGCCGTTAGGAGACTTAGCGATGAAGTCGCCGCTTGTTTCGCTGTCAGGAAGTTCAGGGATCTTATCGCAGGTCATCGGCATATTCCAGAGATAGTCGTCTCTGCCGAAATACTTGTGACCGTGAACTGGCTCATAACCCCATGCAGAGCAGTCGGTTGTCTTTGAGCAGCCTGACCAGAACTCAAGGTTGTAACGGAAGATGTACCAGTCACGTGCAGTATTTGTGATAGGAGCAAGCTTTGCGAAAACTCCGCCCCAAACAGTATCCCAGCAGTGAACCCAGATATTCTGCCAGCAGTTACCTGTATCAGTAATGATACGCTTCATATAGCCTGTGTAAGCGTAAGAAGGCTGCTGACCTGTCTGAGCCTGTTCATCATATGAACCACTGTCAGAAATTGGCTTAGTAGTATCAACTGAGATAATATCGTCTATGTAATCATAGTTTTCAGTACAGTAGTAGAGCCATACAGCAGCCCATGCAAGCTCATCGTAGTCGTAGCTTGATGTATAGAAGCCGCCGTCGTAACCAAGGCTTGAGTTGCTTGGAACCATACCCGGCTTCCATTCCTCGATATGAGTCTCTACAGCGAAATCGTAGAGAGCCTTGGCGTACTTGAGACACTCATCAGCGTAATCGGGATCGGTATCCTTGAAGTTGAGGTAGTTGATAGCCAGGGATGCGGAAGCGCCTGCGCACTGGTCTGAAGCAGGCATCTCTGTTGTAGCGAAGTAAGCAGGACGCTTAACTGCACATGATGAAGAAGCAACCATTGTGTTGTCCTGCTGTAGCTCAGGAGGACACCAGTAGTTATGGTCGTTGTTACCTTCGCCGACCTGATAGCAGTATGCAACTACTTTTCCGTCGCCGTCAAGGAATGTAGCCTTCATGAAGTAATCGTTGATCCAGCGGAGCTCGTCTTCAACGTGCTTGTCGAGACCGAGGTCTTTATAGGAATCGCGGAACTCGTAATAACCCCAGCCTACAGTAGAAGCGGAATAGCTGCCGGGGAGACCGAACTTTACGTGGTCACCTGCGTCATGCCAGCCGCCTGTGAGGTCAACAGTACCGTTTCCGTCGGGATCAAGGTACTTCTTGTTTGCTTCTATGAACTTTTCGGACATATTTACGCCGACATAAAGATCAGGATCGTCGTCGCCGAGATTAGGCTTCGCCTTGCCTTCGTCGCCCTGACCAAGTCCCTGATCCTCCTTGAGCTGATCGTCGGTCTTACCCTTTCCGACAGTCGGCATAGGACTCATTGGCTTGAGTGGGATCTCGCCGTCGATAACGTGACAGTTAGCACGCCATGAGTAGTAACCGTCATCTGCTACCTTGTCACCGCACTTGTTTGCATCGTAGAAACAAAGTGCAAGCTGCAGTGCCTCAGCGTAGTTGTGATAATTGTTTTCTTTGCCCTCGGTGATGACCGCGGCGTTTGCGCTTGTCATGATACCGCTTGATAAGAGAGTTGCGGCAGCAGACAGGCAGGCTAAGGATTTCTTGAACATCTTCGCCCTCTTCATTTAAGATCTTCCTTTCAAGAATGATTATTGTCTGAGCTTTTTGCGTCAAAGCTCAGGAAAACTTTTATTTGAGCAGATTCTTCCCCTTGAGTCTGTCAAAAACAATATTATAGCCGTCGTTTCCGTCTTTAAGGGAACGGTTTACTCTGCTGATTGTAGCAGTGCTTGCTCCTGTTTCGGTAACGATACTGTTGTAGACTCTGTGCTCGTCGAGAAGCTTTGCAACGTGAAGACGCTGAGCAAAGGATTTCAGCTCGATGCTTGTACAGAGATCATCAAAAAACTTATAGCAGTCGTCGACGGATTCAAGTGTAAGGATGGCTTCAAAGAGCAGATCCATACTTTCTGATTTGATTTTTTCAATCATTATAATTCTCCAATCTGCCATAAAGGCATAAATAAACAATTTTATACTTTACATTGTAACACATTATTACGCAAAAGTAAAGCGTTTTTTGAAAAATGACTTTACTTTAATTCATTAAAATAAATTCATTGAAATATAAGTATACCATTATTTATACCTTTGTGTAAATGATACCATAGAATCAACAAAAAGTAAAGGATATTTTGTGAATTTCGCAATTTTTGGCGTAACGCACCAAATATTCGCAAGTTTTCGTACAAAAGAACTATTTTCCTGCTTTAATTATTGTTGATAAAGAATTGTTGGTATCTATTTTTAATTTTGGTAGGATTGTGATTTAATTTTGTTTTGCATGAGATGATAAAATATGTTGATGTTTTCCCGTGAGGGGTTGAAATTATTTCGTTTTTATAGTATAATAATTTTAAGCCTATAGTTTTGGCTGGAAGGATTAATATGATACCAACAGAAATGCGGTGATTTTATGGAACAGACCATTAAAAGTGATAAAAATATTGAAGAGAGCAACATTCTTTATACTGTTGCGATGAGAGGTCTTGTTGCGTTCCCGAAAATGGTAATGCACTTTGATGTTTCAAGAGCGAAGTCTATCTCTGCTATAGAGCATTCACTTAAAGAGGGCGGCAAACTTTTTCTTGTAACTCAGCATGAGGCTTATATAGATAACCCCAAGGCTTCCGACCTTTATAAGGTAGGAGTCGTTGCGGAGATCAAGCAGGTACTCAAGCTTCCCGATAATATCATGAAGGTACTTGTTGAGGGCGTATATAAGGCTAATCTTGTTCGTCTTATCGACGACGGAGAAGTGCTGAAAGCCGAGGTAAAGCGTACTCCTACATATTCCCGAGCAAAGTACGACGAAGTTGAAGCTGAGGCTCTTATGCGTTCCGTTAAGGATGTTTTTGAGAGATACGCTTCTTTTTTCCCGAAAATGCCAAAGGAGCTCCTTACGTCTATAATGACACAGGATTCTCCTTTGAAACTCTTTGAAACTGTTACCTTCAACTGCAACCTCAACTACAGAGACAAGCAGACTCTTCTTGAAGAGACGAATGTTATAAACAAGCTGTCAGTACTTTTTGCCTGTCTTACTTCCGAAGTGGAGATACTTGAACTTGAAAACCTTATCAATGAGCAGACAAAAAACAGCATAGATAAGGGACAGCGAGAGTTCTATCTGCGTGAACAGCTCCGTGTTATCCAGGAACAGCTTGGTGAAGATGAGGGCGAAGAGGCGTTCAGTTATATCAATGATATAATGGAGCTCAAGATAGATGAAAAGAGCAGGGAAAAGCTTCTTAAAGAAGCTGATAAGCTCACGAAACTGCCTCCTTCATCACAGGAAGCCTTTGTTATCAAGAATTATCTTGATACTGTCCTTGACCTTCCGTGGGGCAAGTACACAAAGGCTAAGCTTTCAATGGATAAGGCGGAGGCAGTCCTCGAAAAGGATCATTACGGTCTCAAAAAGGTCAAGGAAAGAATACTCGAGTTCCTTGCCGTACATATGCTCAATCCCGAGATAAAGGGACAGATAATCTGTCTTGCAGGCCCTCCAGGTATCGGTAAGACATCTATCGCTAAGTCTATAGCAAAGGCTATGGGACGCAAGTACGCAAGAGTTTCTCTTGGCGGCGTAAGAGATGAAGCCGATATCCGCGGTCACAGAAAGACCTATGTCGGCGCAATGCCCGGACGTGTCATCACTGCACTTACACAGGCAGGTTCTGCAAATCCTCTTATACTCTTCGATGAGATCGACAAGCTTTGCAGTGATATAAAGGGCGATCCGTCCTCAGCAATGCTGGAGGTACTGGACGCTGAGCAGAACTATGCGTTCCGTGACCATTTTATCGAAGTTCCGTTTGACCTGAGCAAGGCGGTATTCATTACTACAGCAAATAACGTAAGCGCTATTCCTGCACCGCTTCTTGACCGTATGGAGGTAATAGAGCTCCCGAGCTATACGGCAGAGGAGAAATTCCACATCGCAAAGGAACATCTTGTTCCGAAGCAGCTCAAGGAGCACGGCTTAAAGGCTTCACAGCTGAAAATATCTGATGACGCTATAAACGAGCTTATCCAGTATTACACAAAGGAAGCAGGAGTTCGTTCGCTTGAAAGAAGCATAGCTTCACTTTGCAGAAAGACAGCCAAGAAGATAGCGGCTGACGAGGCAAAGCGTGTGAGCATAAAGGCTAAGGATATCAATAGCTACCTTGGCATCAGAAAGTACCTCAGCGACCTGTCGTCACAGAAGGATCAGGTAGGCGTTGTAAACGGTCTTGCATGGACATCTGTCGGCGGCGTTCTCATGCCTATAGAAGTTCTTGTAATGAAGGGAACGGGCAAGATAGAGGTAACAGGCTCTCTCGGCGATGTAATGAAGGAAAGCTCCAGAATTGCTGTAAGCTATGTGCGCAGCATTGCTGACAAATACAAGATAGACGCTGATTTCTACAAGGATAACGATCTGCATATCCACGCTCCCGAGGGCGCAGTTCCCAAGGACGGTCCGTCAGCAGGCGTAACTATGACTACCGCACTTGTATCGGCTCTCTCAGGCTTAAAGGTGCGTTCAGACGTTGCAATGACAGGCGAAGTAACTCTTCACGGAAAGGTTCTGCCTATTGGCGGACTCCGTGAAAAGACAATGGCGGCTTATAAGGCTGGTATAAAGACAGTTATTATCCCTGCGGCAAACAAGCCTGACCTTGAAGAAGTAGATCAGGTGGTAAAGGACGCTATAGAATTTGTGTATGCAGAGAATCTGACAGACGTTCTTGATACAGCACTGATAAAGTAAACAGGAGGGGACAGCGTGAAGCTTAATTACAATAAAGCGGAATTTACCGCGGCATACGGCAAGTTCTCACAGATACCTGCTCCCGAAAGGATAGAGATAGCATTTGCAGGACACTCAAATGTTGGAAAATCCACGCTTATCAATAAGCTGTTCAACAGAAAGAATCTTGCGAGAGTAAGCTCGGTTCCCGGAAAAACGGCTACTATCAATTTCTACGGACTTGAAAACATCTATTTTGTCGATCTGCCAGGATACGGCTACGCAAAGGTCTCAAAGTCTGAAAAAGACCGCTGGGCAGGACTTATTGAAGGATATCTCGGCTCTGACAGAGATATCAGGCTGGTGTTTATGCTTGTTGATATGCGGCATGCTCCCACAAAAGATGATGTTCATATGATAAATTATCTTATAGATACGGAAATGCCCTTTGTACTTGTGCTGACAAAGGCTGACAAGCTCAACAAGACAGAACGTGCAAAGCGTATGGAGGCTTTCAAGGACGAGATACCCTGCTTTGAGGATATCCATTCAATTCCGTTTTCATCACAGACATTTGAGGGCGTTGAGGAGCTCAGACAGATAGTTGAAGATATCGCAGACGACAATGACGTCGCTGACGAATAAATTATACCCGAAAGGATTGTTAAAAATGTTTGTATCCGAAAATTTAAGTGTCAACAGTGCTGGGCATCTGGCAATCGGCGGCGTTGATACGGTGGAGCTTGCTAAAGAATACGGCACTCCGCTTTATGTCATGGACGAACAGGTCATAAGAAACAGCCTGCGCCGATTCCACGACAGCATGAACAAGTATTATGACGGAAAAGGCGAAGTCCACTACGCAAGCAAGGCTTTTTCCTGCATGGAGATGTGCAGAGTGGTTGCCAGCGAGGGTGACGGACTCGACGCTGTTTCCATAGGCGAGCTGTACACAGCTTATAAGGCTGGATTCCCGATGGAAAAAGTCGGATTTCACGGCAATAATAAGACAGATGAAGAGCTAAGATATGCCCTGAAATACAAGGTCGGACACATAATCGTTGACAATATCAGTGAGCTTCACAGACTTGAAGCTATTGCAGGCGAAATGAATGAGAAGCCGAGCATAATGTTCAGGATCAAGCCGGGTATCGACGCTCATACTCACGATTTCGTAAAGACAGGACAGATAGACAGCAAATTCGGCTTTGCTCTTGAAACAGGAGAGGCTTTTGAGGCTGTTAAAGAGGCTGTAAACTGTAAAAATGTACATCTTGCAGGCTTACACTGTCATATTGGTTCTCAGATATTTGATATTGCGCCTTTTGAAGAAGCAGCAAGGGTAATGCTTGGCTTTATCGCAGAAATAAAGGAGAAGCTCGGTTTTGTTGTCGAGGGACTCAACCTCGGCGGCGGTTTTGGTATCAAATACCTTAACGAACACGATCCTGCGCCTTTTGAAGTATACCTCGAAAGAGTATCCTCTGTTGTTAAGAGCGAGTGTGCGAGACTTGGCGTTGAGCTTCCTAAGATGTTTATCGAGCCTGGACGTTCTATTGCAGCGCCCGCAGGTATAACTCTTTACACAGTAGGTGCACGTAAGGTTATCCCGAATATCAGAACATATATATCCGTAGACGGAGGCATGGCTGATAATCCGAGATATATCCTTTACGGCTCTGAGTATGACGCTGTAGTTGCCAATAAAGCAAATGAAGAGCGTACAGAGAAGGTAACTATTGCAGGTAAATGCTGCGAGAGCGGAGACCTTATCGGTGAGAATATGCCGCTTCAGCACGCAGAATCAGGTGATATCATCGCGGTGTGCGCTACAGGTGCTTATAATTACTCTATGTCGTCGAACTACAACAGACTTCAGAAGCCTGCGGTAGTATTTGTAAACGAGGGTAATTCAAGAGTGGTTGTCAAGAGAGAAACACTTGATGACATAATCAGAAACGATATATAATGATAAAACGGACAAGAGTTATTCTTGTCCGTTTTTTATGTTTCTGAATATAGTTTGCCCTGCCATGTGTCAAGTTCGGCAAGACGCTTGTCTATTCCTCCGAGCACTGCGATTTTATCTGCGCTCCACATTGGGGCGATGAGTTTGCTTTTGTCTCCGTCGCCTGTAATGCGTTCAATGACGGTCTCAGGCGGAAGAATTTCAAGCTGATGAACTATGATATCAATGTAATCATCACGTTCAAGGAGCTTGAATTCTCCGTTTGAGTACATATCTGCAAGTTTTGTTCCTTTTATAACGTGGAGCATTTGAAGCTTTACGGCTTCGGGACGAAGCCTCGCAAGTTCCTTTGCTGTTTCCAGCATATCAGCCTTATTTTCAAACGGGAGTCCGTTTATAACGTGCAGACAGGTGCGTATACCTGCACTTTTCAGCTTGTAATATCCGTTTTTGAATTCCTCGTGAGAGCAGCAACGATTTATGAGAGAAATGGTATTTTCATGACAGCTTTGCATACCAAGCTCCACTGTGAGATGAGTTTGAGCGTTTAATTCTTTAAGAAGCGCCATAATATCATCAGAAAGGCAGTCTGCACGAGTTCCTATTGAGATACCGGACACGTTCGGGAATTGCAGTGCAGAATAATAAGCTTTTCGGAGAAACCCGACAGGAGCGTAAGTGTTTGTATTTGCCTGAAAATACGCGATAAACTCAGCACTTTCTCCGTGTTTTGAGCAAATTCTGTTCTTTTCAAGTGCTAACTGAGTCTTTATATCAGCTTCTCCGTGAGTGAAGTATCCGCTTCCGCCGTCGCAGAAAATACAGCCGCCCGTGCCTTTTGAACCGTCGATATTAGGACAGGTCAGTCCGAGGTCTATTACGGCTTTGTAAATTTTCTTTCCAAAATTCTGCTTGTTGTAATAATTTAATGTATTATACCGCTTGTTATCGTTTGAATATTTAAATGGATTGCAGCTCATAGTAGCCTCCTTTTGAAAAATATGTTATCATATAACCTCTGTTTTGTCAATATTTAGTGTAAAAAATAAAATATCGCAATATATGGCTTCTTTGTCTATTGACATTTTGCACAAAATGAGTTAAAATGTAATAGTAATCAAAATTTGAGGTCATCATATGAATGGAAAAAATATTGTTCTGATCGGTATGCCTGCTGTCGGAAAGAGCACGGTTGGCGTAATTCTGGCAAAATTGCTTGGTTACAGCTTTGTTGATACCGATCTTGTGATACAGAAAAGTGAAGGGAAGCTTCTCAAAAATATAATCGCTGAGAAGGGAATAGACGGCTTTATAGAGACCGAAAACCGTATTTTAAGCGAGCTTGATGCTGTAAATTCGGTTATTTCCACGGGCGGAAGCGTTATCTACGGCGATGATGCTATGAGGAATCTTTCGCAGAACGGCGTTGTGATATATCTGAAGCTTGACTATAATAAGCTGAAATATCGCTTGCATAATATCAGGAATCGTGGAGTTGTCATCAGGGAAGGTCAGTCGCTTAGCTCTCTTTACCGCGAAAGAGCTCCGCTTTACGAGAAATATGCCGATATCATCATAGATGAGAACGGCTGCAATATTGAGAAAACAGTCAATAAGATAATGGATAGCCTTAATGGTGCTTTGTAAGAGTTGTACAATTCGGTGTATTAAAAAAAGCTCTTTTGCACAATTTTATCCTTTATTTGAAAAAGTGCTTTGACATTTAGCTAATTATGTGTTATAATGTACAGTAGGATTATTATTATAAAGTAATTATAAGACTTCCGTGCCGTTTATGCAGCAAAACTGCTCTGGCTTGCGGATATCGGAAAGGAAAAAAAATGTCTAAAATAATTGCTGTTACTTCAGGAAAAGGCGGTACAGGAAAGTCTACCGTATGTGCAGGTATAGGTTATACTCTTGCAAAGCAGGGGCACAGAACTCTTATCATTGAGCTCGATTTCGGTCTGAGATGTCTTGATATCATCTTTGGCGTTGAAGAGAATATCAAATACGACCTCGGCGATGTTCTCAGCGGCAAAAAGAGTGCTCTTGACGCTGTTGCGCAGATACCTATGGCTTCAAACCTCAATATCCTGTGCGCTCCAAAAACTCTTACAGCGGTAAACGCAGAACAGATCGTTGATATCTGCCGCTCTGTAAAGAAGTATTTCGAGTATATCATCATCGACACAGGTGCAGGTATCAATTCCCATGTATTTGATATCGTTGAACAGGCTAACCTTATACTCGTTATCTCAACTCCTGATCCTGTATGTATCAGAGACGCCAGCCTCATGTCAGACGAGTTCTACAACAGAGGCAATAAAAGCCAGAGGCTTATCATTAATAAGATAAGCAAGAAGATCATCGGCAGTGAGCTCATCTCAAACCTTGACGAGATTATCGATAAGGTCGGCGTACAGCTTATCGGTGTTATCCCCGATGACTTCAAGATGACAGTTGCAACAGGAAAGGGTAATCCTATCCCGACAGACAGCGAAGCCCTCAAGGCTTTCGATGCTATCTCAAAGAGACTTGGCGGAGAGTTTGTTCCGCTTACAGTAAAAACTGTATAAACATGAAAAAATCATTCCGCTTTGCGGGGAAAGGGCAGAAATATGAAGATAGCAATTATAGCACATGATGCAAAAAAAGAGCTTATGGTGCAGTTCTGCAGCGCTTACTGCGGAATATTATCCAAGCATACTCTTATCGCTACAAATACAACAGGTAAGCAGGTAAGCGAAGCAACAGGACTTCCTATCAAGAGATATCTCAGCGGTCAGGGCGGAGCAGAGCAGATTCTCGCACTTCTCTCATGTAATGAAGTCGATGTCCTCCTTTTCTTCCGTGATCCTATCAATCCGAAAGCTGCTGACGTTCACGGCATGAACCTCCTCAGACTTTGCGATGTTCATAATGTGCCTGTAGCTACAAATATCGCTACCGCAGAAGCGCTGATACTCGCTCTTGAAAGAGGCGATCTTGATTGGCGTGAGGTCGGTAACCCCAGCATCTAAATCTTTAATTGTCCCTTTTAAAGGGACAATTTTCATGTAAAAACAAACAGGAAAGGCTTGAAATCTATGGCAATTAATATCAAACGCCCAAACGGCACCGAAGATGTTCTTCCGAAGGATGTCTATAAATGGCATACTGTTGAGAAGATCACAAGAGATACCGCAGAGAGCTTTGGTTTTTCGGAATTAAGGTTTCCTACCTTTGAGAATACTGACCTTTTTCTGCGCTCTGTAGGCGAAACTACAGACGTAGTTCAGAAAGAAATGTATACTGTAAAGGCTAAGGAGACAGAATTTACTCTTCGTCCCGAGGGTACAGCAGGTGCTATCCGTGCAATGCTGCAAAACGGACTGCTCAACGAGGCTCTGCCCCAGAAAATATTCTACATCATATCTTGTTTCCGTCACGAAAGACCACAGGCGGGAAGACTTCGTGAGTTTCATCAGTTTGGACTTGAAATGGCAGGAAGCCCTGCTCCTACAGCAGATGCTGAAGTAATTTGCCTTGCCAAGAATATTCTCGACAGACTTGGTCTGAAGAATATCGAGCTTCACATCAATTCTATCGGCTGTCCGACCTGCCGTGCCAAATATCATGAAGCTCTCAAGGCGTTTTTTGAGCCCCACAAGGACGAGCTCTGCGATACTTGTAAAGAAAGACTTGTCAAGAATCCAATGCGTCTTCTTGATTGTAAAAGCCCCGAGGATCGCGAGATCGCTAAAGACGCACCTGTTATACTTGATTATCTCTGCGAAGAGTGCAGCGAGCATTTTGCAAAGCTGAAGAAGTATCTCGATAATGCAGGCATTGCCTATACTGTAGATCCAAAGATAGTTCGTGGACTTGACTACTACACAAAAACAGTTTTTGAGTTCATTACAACTGAAATTGGCGCACAGGGAACAGTCTGCGGCGGCGGAAGATACGACGGACTTATCGAGCAGCTCGGCGGTCAGCATACTCCTGCGCTTGGTTTCGGCATGGGTATTGAACGTCTTCTCCTTGTTATGGATAAGCAGAATTGCGATTATCTTTCTCCTAAAAAGTGCGACATCTATTTCGCATCAATGGGCGACGCCGCTCTTGAAAAGGCAATGGAGCTTACAAGAGGACTCAGAGAGTACGGCTACTGCGCAGAGTACGACCTCATGGGCAGAGGCATAAAGGCTCAGATGAAGTACGCTAATAAGATAGGTGCTGTTTATACCGTTGTCCTTGGCGACAACGAGCTTGCAGACGGCAAGGCTAAGCTTAAAGAAATGGAAAGCGGCAAGGAGACAGAGATTCTTCTTAACGATAAATTTACATCAAACTTTGAAAATGAATATTTCAATAAAGTCCTCGACGTAATGGACGCTGAGGGCTGTCCAATGTTCGCATTTACAGGGGAGGATAAGTAAAATGGCAGACAGCATGAAAGGTCTCAAACGTACCCACTACTGCGGAGAAGTTACCGAAGCAGGCAAGGAAGTTGTTGTAGGCGGATTTGTTGACAGAATAAGAAACAAGGGCGGAGTTATTTTCGTTGTTTTAAGAGACAGAACAGGCGTTGTTCAGCTTCTTTTCAACGACGAAACTGACCGTGAGCTTTTCGATAAGGCAGCTTCCTGCAAGAGTGAGTATGTTCTCATGGCTAAGGGCGAGGTACGCGAGCGTGAGAGCAAAAATGACAAGCTCAAGACAGGTAATGTCGAGATATTCGTTACTGACCTGAGAATACTTGCAAAGGCTCAGACACCGCCTTTTGAGATAGTAAACGAAACAAAGGTAAACGACGAGCTCCGTCTTAAATACCGTTATCTTGACCTCAGACGCGCACCGCTCCAGCAGAATATCATCATGCGCCATGAGATAGCTAAGGTAACAAGAGAATACTTCTATGAGAACGGATTCCTCGAAATTGAGACTCCTATGATGATGAAGTCTACTCCTGAGGGCGCAAGAGACTATCTTATCCCGTCAAGAGTACATCCGGGCAAGTTCTATGCTCTGCCGCAGTCACCCCAGATATATAAGCAGCTTCTTATGGTATCGGGTTTTGACAGATATATCCAGCTTGCACGCTGTTTCCGCGACGAGGATCTCCGTGCAGACAGACAGCCTGAGTTCACTCAGATAGACCTTGAGATGTCATTTGTTGACGCTGATGATATCCAGGAGTGTGTTGAGGGCTTCATTCAACGCGTATTCAAGGAAGTTATCGGTGTTGACGTACCAACTCCGCTTCCGAGACTTACATTTGCTGACGCTATGAACCGTTACGGCTCTGATAAGCCTGATACACGTTTCGGTTTTGAGATTCAGGATATCACCGATACAGTCAAGAATATAGACTTCGTAGTATTCAAGAGCGCTATTGAAGAGGGTGGCTCTGTACGCGCTATCAATGTTAAGAACGGTGCGGCTACATATACACGTAAGGAGATCGACAAGCTTGTTGAGCACGCAAAGGGTATCGGCGCTAAGGGACTTGCTTATATCCGCTGGGCTGACGAGCCTAACTGCTCATTCAAGAAGTTCCTTGCTGAGGGCGACCTCGAAAAGATATGTTCTGCTGTTGACGCACATGAGGGAGACCTTGTGCTTATCTGTGCTGATAAGACCAAGACTGTTCTTGCAACTCTCGGCGCAATAAGACTTATCTGCGGCAAGAGACTGGAAGTTATCCCCGAGGATCAGTACAACTTCCTCTGGATAACAGAAATGCCTTTCTTTGAGCACGATGACGAGAACAATACATGGGTTGCTGCACATCACCCGTTCACTATGCCTATGGAGGAGTGTCTTGAATACCTCGATACCGATCCTGCTAATGTACGTGCAAAGGCTTGGGACCTTGTGCTTAACGGTACTGAGCTTTCAAGCGGCTCTATGCGTATTACTGATTACGAGCTCCAGCAGAAGATGTTTGAAGCTCTCGGCATGACTGACGAGGAGATACAGGCTAAGTTCGGATTTCTCGTTGACGCATACCGTTATGGTGCACCGCCTCACGGTGGTATGGGTATCGGACTTGACCGTCTTGCTATGATAATGTGCAAGGCTGACAGTCTCCGTGATGTAACTGCATTCCCGAAGGTTCAGAACGCAAGCGAGCTTATGTCTGAATGTCCGTCAACTGTTGACGACGAGAGTCTTGAAGTTCTCGGCATCAGCGTTGTGAAAAAAGAAGATGAGTAATCGCTTTTACGCAGTTTGCGGTATACTTGACATAGACGGGAAAATACTTTTTGTAAGGCATACATATGGTCCTGCAAAGGAGCGTATACTTATTCCCGGAGGCTATGTCAAGGAGGGAGAACTGCCGACTTCGGCGGTCAAGCGCGAGTTTTTCGAGGAAACAGGCGTGAATGCAGAAGCAGAGTCGGTATTTGCTGTTCAGTTTTGCACCGAGCAGTGGATAATCGTATTCAAGCTTAAATATATCTCAGGTGAACCGCACTCCGATGGCTATGAGAACAGCGAAGTCCTGCTTCTTACGCCGCAGGAAGCTGTGGAAAGACCTGATATAACCAATATGAGCCGTGCTATACTTAAAGCGTACATTGATAACGTCGATAATACACTTGAAAAAGGGGATTATCGGTCAATTACGCTTAAAGCAGGCGAATATGAAATATTTGGCGTATAAAAATACACAAAATTTATTTATTTGCATTGACATTTTAATTGAGTTGGTGTATAATATTAACTGTGCTATGAAAAACATCTAAGGGAGCTGTCTGTAGGATAAGCTCCCTTTATGTATATTTGCAAATTTATTCATAATTTATCTATTGACTGTAATAAGATTAGGTGATATAATCTTATTATTAAATGACCAACAGTCATTTTAGAGGAGGTAAGACAATGGCGTCTGAAGCTGTTAAAAAAATTCTCGAAGCCGAAGCGCTCTCCGATAAGAAAAATGCGGAGGCGCGTAAAAAGCGTGACGAGATAATAGACGCTGCCTCGGGAAGTTCTTCGCTTGCTATTCAGAAAAGGCTCAGCGAAGCACATTCAGAGGTCGCGAAGCTAAAGGCTGATTTCGATGAAAAGTTTAAGGCTTATGAAAAGAAAGCCGAGAGCGAATGCGAAACAAACATTGATAGTATAAAGCAAAAGGCTGAAAAAAATATGGCGTCAGCTGTTGATGAGATAATCAGCAGATTCTTTTGATTTTGCTCTTGAAAAGGAGTGTGATGTAAAATATGGCGAAGCTCAGAATGAAAAAGATCGAGCTTATTGCTATGCTCACGGACAGTAAAAAAATTATAGAGCTGCTTCAGCGGCGAGGTGTGGTCGAGATATCCAAAAATGATGATGAAGAGCTTGAAAACACCAATGTTACGGCTGTTGTGGGCGAATTTGACAAGTTCCGAAGCACTGCGGTCCAGGCGCTGGAGATAATCGACAGCTATTTCCCTGAAAAGGTTGGATTAGCCGATATGTTCAGCGGCAAGACTGAGGTCGAAAAGCACGAATTCGGCAGAGAAGCTATGCAAATGGAAAAAGTGATGTCCGCTGCGAATGAAATTATCAAAAATCAGCGTATCATTACTGAATCCAACGCAAGTATTTCTCAGCTTGAGATAAAGTGCGATATGCTTGAAAGGTGGACGCCTCTTGACGTTCCGCTGAATTTTAAGGGAACGGCTTCAACATCGGCGTATATCGGTACTTTACCGTACCAGATAACATCAGAAGAGCTCGAAGAACAACTGCCCGATAATTGCAGCGTCGAAGTTGTCAGTGGTTCAAAGGAGCAGACAAATCTGTTTATACTATGCAGCAAGGATACCTATGAAGAAGCAGGGGATAAGCTGCGAAAGCTTGCCTTTGCGACGGTTTCCGAACCTGAAAGCAAGACTCCGAACGATTTGATAGCTTCTTATAAAGAAGAAGCGGAAAAGCTTGAAAAGAAGATAGAAGACGCGAAGAGCTCCATAGAAAAGCTTTCGGAGAATCGCAAACAGCTTAGGTTTGTTATTGATTACTTGCAAATGCGAAAGGAAAAATATGACGCCCTCAGCGGACTTGGCTTCACGGAGAGTACATTCGTACTGACAGGCTATATCCCCGAGAAATATGCGGAATCCCTTAAAAAGGAGATCGAAGCCAAATACACAGCGGCTATAACGTTTACCGATCCTACAGATGAGGACGATGTTCCTGTTTTGCTTGAAAACAGCAAGTTCTCCGCTCCTGTAGAAGGCATAACGAAGATGTATGCGATGCCGGGCAAGGGCGATGTCGATCCTACGCCTGTAATGTCGTTCTTCTATTACCTGTTCTTCGGAATGATGTTATCCGACGCAGGTTACGGAATCCTCATGATAATCGGAACTACCATTGCCTTGAAGAAATTCAAGCTTGAAACAAGCATGAAGAAAACTCTGACAATGTTCCGGAACTGCGGTATCTCCACAGTGTTCTGGGGAGCACTTTTCGGAAGCTGGTTCGGAGATATTGCACAAGTAGTCGCAAGGAACTTCTTCGATAAAGAGATAGGCAGTCTTGCGCTTTGGTTCGAGCCTCTTACCGATCCTGTAAAGCTTCTTCTTGTCTCATTCGGACTGGGAATACTTCATCTTTTCCTCGGCGTTGCCGTGGCATTCAAGATGACATGGGACAGCGGCAAAAAGCTTGACGCAATATTTGACGCACTGCCGATTTATCTTATAGTTCTGGGCGTTGCACCTTTAGGTGCAGGAATGTTCATATCCGTACCGGAAGTTCTTAAAACAACAGGCATATATATGCTTCTTGCAGGCGTTATAATACTTGTTCTGACGGCTGGAAGAACGTCAAAATCCATATTCGGCAAGTTCTTCGGCGGACTTTATGCACTGTATAATACAGCCACAGGCTACTTCGGTGATATCCTTTCCTATTCGAGACTTCTTGCTCTCGGACTTGCAACAGGAAGTATCGCCAGCGTTATAAACCTTATCGGTACAATGCCTGAAAATAAGGTATTCAAGCTCATACTTCTGATAATCGTATTCGTTGTAGGACATATAGCAAACCTTGCGATAAATCTGCTGGGTGCGTATGTTCATACGGACAGACTACAGTTTGTTGAGCTTTTCAGTAAATTCTACACAGGCGGCGGAAGAGAATTTGCACCGCTCACTGTAAATACCAAGTATATAAAATTCAAGGAGGAAAATTCAAATGACTAACGGTTTAGTTTTAGCAATTATAGGAGCTGCTCTTGCAGCACTTTTAGCAGGTATAGGTTCTGCAAAGGGCGTAAGCCTTGTAGGTGAGGCTGCTTCAGGAGTAGTTTCAGTTGATCCTTCAAAATTCAGCAAGGTGCTTGTTCTTGAGCTTCTTCCGGGTACACAGGGACTTTACGGACTTATCGCAGCAATGTTCATTCTTCTTCGTACAGGTGTTCTCGGCGGCGGCGCTGCTGAGCTCACAGTTCAGCAGGGACTCGGATTCCTTGCAGCTTCACTTCCTATCGCAGTAGTTGGTCTTATCTCAGGTATCATGCAGGGCAGAACAGCTGCCGCGGGTGTAAGCATAACAGCTAAGAAGCCAGACCACAACGGTAAGGCTATCATCATGGCTGCTATGGTAGAGACATACGCTATCCTTGCACTTCTTATATCAGTTCTTATGATATTGAACATCGCAGTATGACGGAGGTGGGGATATGTCAGGACTTGACGAAATTCTTAACCTCATCGAAACTCAGCAGCAGCAGGGAGAAGAGCTTATCTTGAATGCTGCCAAAAGCAAAGCAGCCGCAATAAAGGCTGAGGGCGATAAAAAAGCTCAGACAGCCTATGAAGATTTTATGCACAGGTCAAAGGAACAGGCTGAAAAGGATTACGAAAACGCCTGTAATTCCGCTGATGCAGAAATGAAGCGCCGAGTTCTTGCCTGCAAGGTAGGACTTATTGACGAAGCTATTGAAAAGACCGTTGCTAAGCTGAAGGCATTGCCTGATAATGAGTATTTTCAGCTTATCATTAAGCTTGCAGAGCGTCACAGCCAGCCTGAAAAAGGTGTACTGTCATTATGCAGCAAGGACCTTGCAAGAGTACCTGCGGATTTTGAGAGCAAGCTTAACGAGAGGATCAATAAAAAAGGCGGAAGTATAACTCTTTCAAAAGAAGCTGCCGATATCGAGGACGGTTTCATACTAAGCTATGGACTTATTTCGGAAAATTGCAGCTTCCGTGCAATTATCGAATCCGAAAAGGACGAGATAAGAGATACGGCTGCGAGAGCGCTTTTCGGTAGGTGAGAACATGAACGATACAAAATACGCAAACGCCGTGGGTGCTGTCAGAGCAATGGAAAATTCTTTGCTGACAAAGACTGATATTGACCAGCTTATCAATTCAAGGAATAAAGCTGAGATATCATCTATTATACAGTCAAGAAGCGGTTCGAACAGCAGTGAGAGCCTTTCCGATGTGTGGGCAATGCTCAGGGCATATGCTCCCGACTGCAAAGAGCTCCCCATACTGCTCTACAGAAATGATTTTCATAATCTGAAAGCAGTGCTGAAAGCTATAATCTCCAACAGAGAGCCCAAGCAGTATTATATCGAACCGTCAAATGTTGAGCTTTCGACGCTCGTTGACGCTATAAATTCAAAGGAGTATGATGAACTCCCTAATTATATGCAGAGCACAGCCGAAGAAGCTTATGAGCTCATAACCCAGACTCTTGACGGTCAACTGTCAGATTCACTTATAGATATGGCGGCGCTGAAGGCTATGCAGAAAAGTGCGGAGGAGTGCGGCAGCAGCTTCATGCAGAAATATGCCGAGCTTCTGACAGTATGCGCTGATATAAAAACTGCCTATAGGTGCAGTATACTCGGTAAAAACGCTCAGTTCATGGAAAGCGCCATATGCGGCAGCAGTGAGCTTGATAAGGAACAGCTAATAAGAGCTGCCCTTGGCGGCACAGAATCGCTTTTTAGTTATCTTGAGGGTACAGCTTACAGTGACGCAGCAGTGCTTCTGAAAGACTCTGCGGCACAGTATGAAAAGTGGTGCGATGACGTTATCATGGAGCTTGCAGAGACTGCGCGTATGCAGGCATTCGGCTCGGAGCCTCTTGCGGCATATTTTATTGCTAAAGAGGCGGAAATAAAGAACCTGCGCATTCTCTCAGTATGTAAGGAGTTCGGCGCAGACAAGGAAACTATCACGGAAAGGATGAGAAAGCTATATGTATAAGGCAGCAGTTATAGGCGACAGCGCAAGTGTGTCGGGATTTGCGGCTCTTGGGCTTTCTGTATTCCGTGAGACTGAGCCTGAAAAGATAACCAAGCTTATTTCAAGACTTGCAGCTAATGACTTTGCAGTTATATATATAACCGAGCCTGCGGCTGCACTTGTGAGAGATACAATAAACAAATATCGGAGCAGCAAGCTTCCGTCAATAGTTCTGATACCTGCCATAGAGGGCAACACAGGTGACGGTATAAGAGCTCTTCACGAAGCAGTAGAAAAGGCTGTTGGCTCCGATATATTAAATTAGGAAAGAGGCGGATAAGCAGAAATGAACAGCAAAGGTACAGTAGTTAAAATATCAGGACCGCTTGTAGTTGCCGAAGGCATGAGAGATGCCAATATGTTTGACGTTGTCCGCGTTAGTGAGAAGCGTCTTATCGGCGAGATAATCGAAATGCACGGTGACCGTGCTTCAATACAGGTTTACGAGGAAACATCAGGACTTGGCACAGGCGAAGCTGTAGAATCTACAGGCGAGCCTATGAGCGTTGAGCTTGGTCCTGGTCTTATCGGAAGTATCTTCGACGGTATCCAGCGTCCTCTTGACGCTATAAGAAAGGTCTGCGGAAACAATCTCGCAAGAGGTGTTGAGGTTCCCTCACTTAAAAGAGAGACCGTATGGAAGTTTACTCCCTCAGTTAAAGTCGGAGACAAAGTCGTAGGCGGAGATATTATAGGAACAGTTCCTGAAACAGATATAGTTCTCCATAAAATAATGGTGCCAAACGGCGTGGAGGGTACTGTCAAGAAAATATCAGAGGGCGAATTCCACGCTGATGATACTGTTTGTATCATTGAAACAGCTAAGGGCGAAAAGGAGCTCTCACTGATACAGAAATGGCCTGTTCGTCAGGGCAGACCTTATCAGAAGAAGCTTTCACCGACTATGCCACTTGTAACAGGTCAGCGTGTTATTGACTGCCTGTTCCCGATAGCAAAGGGCGGTGTTGCAGCTATCCCCGGACCTTTCGGAAGCGGTAAGACAGTTACACAGCATCAGCTGGCAAAGTGGGCAGAGGCTGATATCATCGTTTATATCGGCTGCGGTGAGCGCGGAAATGAGATGACAGATGTTCTTAACGAGTTCCCTGAGCTTATTGACCCGAATACTGGAAAATCACTTATGGAGCGTACAGTTCTTATCGCTAATACCTCGGATATGCCTGTTGCAGCCCGTGAGGCTTCTGTATATACAGGTATCACTATCGCTGAGTATTATCGTGATATGGGCTATTCTGTAGCTCTTATGGCTGATTCTACATCACGTTGGGCAGAGGCTCTCCGTGAGATGTCAGGACGTCTTGAAGAAATGCCAGGTGATGAGGGATATCCAGCTTACCTTGGAAGCCGTCTTGCTCAGTTCTATGAGCGTGCAGGTCGTGTTATCTCCACAGGTACAGAGGGCAGGGAAGGCGCACTGTCAGTAATCGGTGCGGTATCGCCTCCCGGCGGTGATATCTCAGAACCTGTATCACAGGCTACGCTTCGTATCGTAAAGGTATTCTGGGGACTTGATTCAAACCTCGCTTACCAGAGACATTTCCCTGCAATAAACTGGCTGACCAGCTATTCGCTGTACGTTGATTCCCTTGCAGACTGGTATAACAATAACGTATCCAAGGACTGGATGAAGCTCCGTGCAAGATTTATGGAAATACTCCATGAAGAAGCCGAGCTCAAGGAGATAGTAAAGCTCATCGGTATGGACGCTCTTTCACCTAATGACCGACTGAAAATGGAGACAGCCCGTTCTATCCGTGAGGACTTCCTGCATCAGCTGGCTTTCCATGAGGTAGATACCTATACAAGCCTTAAAAAGCAGCTTTATATGATGAAGCTTATCCTTAACTTCAATGACGAGGCTGCTGACGTTCTTGCCAAGGGCGCTGACGTTGAAGCAGTGGCAAACCTTGAGGTAAGAGAAAAGATAGGCCGTTTCAAGTATATTGAAGAAGAAAAAACAGACGCAGAATTTGACAAGCTCAGTGTGGAGATATCCTCAGAGCTCAACGAGCTGCTTGACAAGGAGGAAGACTAATGCCAAGAGAATACAGAACAATTGAAGAAGCGGCAGGTCCTCTGCTGCTTGTCAAGGACGTTGAGAATGTAACTTACGGCGAGCTTGCTGAGATAAGACTTAAAAACGGCGAGAAAAGGCGCTGCCGTGTTCTTGAGATAGACGGCTCGAATGCTCTTGTTCAGCTTTTTGAGAACGCCGCAGGTATCAATTTACAGGACAGCAGCGTAGTATTCACAGGTCACCAGATGGAGCTTGGCGTATCCGAGGATATGCTGGGACGAGTTTTTGACGGTCTCGGCAGACCTATTGATGACGGTCCCGAGCTAATACCTGAAATGCGTCTTGATGTAAACGGTCTTCCTATGAATCCTGTTGCAAGAAAGTATCCGCAGGAGTTCATACAGACAGGCGTATCCGCTATAGACGGACTCAACACCCTTGTAAGAGGTCAGAAGCTGCCTATTTTCTCGGCAAGCGGACTTCCCCATGCACAGCTTGCTGCACAGATAGCAAGACAGGCTAAGGTTCGTGGAAAAGACGAGCAGTTTGCCGTTGTATTTGCCGCTATGGGTATTACTTTTGAGGAGTCTGAGTACTTTGTACAGAGCTTTAAGAGTACAGGAGCACTTGACAGAACAGTTCTTTTCATAAACCTTGCTAACGACTCGGCTATCGAGCGTCTTGCAACTCCGAAAATGGCGCTTACAGCCGCTGAGTACCTTGCATTTGAGAAGGGTATGCACGTACTTGTTATCCTTACTGATATTACCAACTATGCAGATGCTCTTCGTGAGGTATCTGCGGCACGTAAGGAAGTACCGGGACGACGTGGTTATCCGGGATATATGTATACTGACCTTGCTACTATTTATGAGCGTGCAGGCCGTCAGGAGGGCAAAGAGGGAAGTATCACAATGATACCTATCCTTACCATGCCCGAGGACGATAAAACTCACCCAATCCCCGACCTTACAGGATATATCACAGAGGGACAGATAATCCTTTCCCGTGAGCTCTACAGAAAGGGAATAAATCCGCCTGTAGACGTTCTTCCGTCCCTTTCACGTCTTAAAGATAAGGGTATCGGTGAAGGCAAGACTCGTGCCGACCATTCCGATACTATGAACCAGCTCTTCTCTGCCTATGCACGAGGCAAGGATGCAAAGGAACTCATGGTAGTTCTCGGTGAGGCAGCTCTTACTCCTACGGACCTTATTTATGCGAGATTTGCAGACGAATTCGAGAAGAAATATGTATCTCAGGGCTTTGAAAACAACAGAAGCATCGAGGATACGCTTTCAATTGGCTGGGAGCTTCTGAAAATGCTCCCGAGAAGCGAGCTGCGCCGAATCAGAGAGGAATATCTGGTCAAGTACTATGATACTCAGAAATGAGGTGAGCTGATTGGCAAGATTAAATGTTAATCCCACCCGTATGGAGCTCAGCAAGCTTAAAAAGAAGCTCTCTTCTGCGCGAAGAGGCCACAAGCTTCTTAAAGATAAGCGTGACGAGCTCATGCGTCAGTTCATGATACTCATAAAGGAGAACCGCCAGCTAAGAACAGAAGTAGAGGCGGCTATATCCGAGGCTAACCGTTATATGGCGGTAGCAGGTTCTGTAATGCAGAGAGAGGTGCTTGAAACAGCTCTTATGCTTCCGAAGCAGGAGGTCGAGCTTGAAGTTTCCGAGAAAAACGTAATGAGTGTATATATTCCCGAGTTCAAGCCAAAGTACCGCTCAGGCGATACCAATGATATCTACTCATACGGTATGGCGTTCACGTCTATTGACCTTGACGGTGCGGTTAGCGCTCTCAGCAGTGTCTTTCCTAAGATGATAAGACTTGCCGAGGTTGAGAAGGCTTGTCAGCTCATGGCTGACGAGATAGAAAAGACTCGACGCCGTGTTAATGCGCTGGAGCATATAATGATACCTGACTATGAGGAAACTATCAAGTTTATCACCATGAAGCTTTCTGAAAACGAAAGAAGCACCACAACTTCACTTATGAAAGTAAAGGATATGGTGCTCAAACAGAGCCATAATTTTCACTGATACAACAAAGGCGGTCAATATGACCGCCTTGATTTTTTCTATAAAAAAGCTCCATGTGGTGTCACATGGAGCTTTACAAAACTTAGTTATTTTTCTTTGCTTCAATATCAGCAAGAGCGTCCTTGCGTGAGAGATTGATTCTGCCCTGACGGTCGATCTCTGTTACCTTAACAACGATCTCGTCACCGATAGAAACAACGTCCTCAACCTTTTCAACTCTCTGCTTATCGAGCTTGGAGATGTGAACAAGTCCGTCCTTACCGGGAGCAATCTCAACGAATGCGCCGAAGTCCATAATTCTTACTACCTTGCCCTTGTAGATAGCACCTACCTCAGGATCGTTAGCGATTGTATGGATTATCTGGAGAGCCTTGTTTGCGTTATCTCCGTCAATACCGCTAATGAATACATTACCGTCATCACTGATGTCGATCTTAACATCGCAGTCAGCAGATATCTTCTGGATAACCTTGCCGCCCTGACCGATAACTTCACGGATCTTATCAACTGGGATCTTGGTCTGGAGCATCTTAGGAGCGTACTTATTAACAGTAGGTCTGCTCTCAGGGATAGCCTTGAGCATGATCTCGTCAAGGATATAGAGACGAGCCTTTCTTGTCTTCTCGAATGCTTCCTTGATGATAGCAGGTGTAAGACCGTCGACCTTGATATCTACCTGAATAGCTGTGATACCCTTGTGAGTACCGCCGACCTTGAAGTCCATATCGCCGAAGAAGTCCTCAAGTCCCTGAATGTCGACCATTGTCATGAAGTCGTCACTGTCGGGAAGTGTGATAAGTCCGCAGGAGATACCTGCAACAGGAGCCTTTATCGGTACGCCTGCGTCCATAAGAGCAAGTGTAGAACCGCAAATAGAGCCCTGTGATGTGGAACCGTTAGAGGAAAGAACCTCTGAAACCAGTCTCAGTGCATATGGGAATTCCTCAACAGGAGGGATAACAGGAGCAAGAGCTCTTTCAGCAAGAGCACCGTGACCGATCTCGCGGCGTCCCGGACCTCTGCTTGGCTTTGTCTCGCCAACAGAGTAGCTTGGGAAGTTGTACTGGTGCATATATCTCTTGGTGTCTTCCTCGTCGAGACCGTCTATCTTCTGAGCGTCGCTTACAGGACCGAGTGTAGCGATAGTGAGGACCTGTGTCTGACCTCTTGTAAAGAGACCTGAACCGTGTACTCTTGGGAGAACGCCTACCTCTGCTGCCAGAGGACGAATCTCGTCGATACCACGTCCGTCAACACGCTTGCCCTCATAGAGCCATGCACGAACTATCTTCTTCTGGAGCTTGTAGATGCACTCGTCGATCATAGCGATCTGCTCAGGGTACTTCTCATCGAAGTTAGCGTGGATATCGTCAACGATAGGAGCAAGTCTCTCGTCACGGACATTCTTGTCGTTTGTATCGAGAGCAAACTTAACGCGGTCAGAAGCAAATGCTTCGATAGCGTCGAACATATCGTGGTCAACTTCCATTGACTCGAAGGTGAACTTTGGTTTACCGATCTGAGCGCGGATATCGCTGATGAAAGCTACCATTTTCTTGATCTCTTCGTGTCCTTTGAGGATAGCTTCCAGCATTGTGTCCTCAGGAACTTCGTTAGCGCCAGCCTCGATCATAACGATCTTTTCAGCAGTACCTGCAACTGTAAGAGTAAGGTCTGTCTTAGCTCTCTGCTCAAGAGTAGGATTGAGAACGATCTCGCCGTCAACAAGACCAACGTTGATGCCTGCGATAGGACCGTTCCATGGAATATCGGAAATAGAGATAGCGATAGAAGTAGCTATCATACCTGCTATTTCGGGTGAGTTGTCAGGCTCTACAGCAAGTACAGTCATAACAACAGAAACGTCGTTTCTCATATCCTTAGGGAACAGAGGACGGATAGGTCTGTCAACACAGCGTGAAGTAAGGATAGCCTTTTCGGAAGGCTTGCCCTCGCGCTTTGTGAATGAGCCTGGGATCCTGCCTACTGAGTAGAGTCTTTCCTCGTAGTCAACTGAAAGAGGGAAGAAGTCAACGCCCTCTCTTGGCTTTGCACTTGCAGTAACATTTGCCATTACAACAGTCTCGCCGTATCTTACCCAGCATGAGCCGTTTGCAAGACCGCAGGTCTTGCCTGTCTCAACAACGAGAGGTCTGCCTGCATAGGTTGTTTCAAAGGTTCTGTAGTTTTCAAACATCTTTAATATGCCTCCAATTTTATAATATTTATCAGAGGAGAGCTTTTAGAAGTTAGAGGTAAAAGCACGATTTATCAGCTTCATAGCCCTTACCTCTGACTTCTAATCCCTGCACTCTGATAGACGTAAAGGCAGAAGGGCATAGAACCCCACTGCCTTCTTTTACATTTGTAATTACTTACGGAGACCGAGCTTCTCAACGATAGCACGGTATCTTTCGATATCCTTCTTCTTGAGATATCCGAGAAGGTTACGTCTGTGACCAACCATCTTGAGAAGACCTCTTCTTGAGTGGTGGTCGTTCTTGTGCTCCTTGAGGTGGTTTGTGAGATCGTTGATTCTTCTTGTAAGAATAGCGATCTGAACCTCAGGAGAACCTGTGTCCTTTTCGTGTGTTCTGTTAGCCTCAATAACGGCTGTCTTTTCATCCTTCAATAACATTTGAAGCACCTCTTAAATAAAATATTCCGTCAACTCAGTGGGGGGTGAAAATCGAGGTCAAGCCCCGAACCAAGTACACGGTGATAATATTATACCATATAAAAAAGACTTTGTAAAGAGTTTTTTTCGATTTTTGAGAAAAAAATAAGATTCTTTTGTGCAAAAGAAATATATATGGCTTCTTCAATTTGTTGCAAATATAGTTTTATAAGGTAAGATAGTTGACTATCGGTGCAATATGTGTTAAAATAGTAATACTAAGGTTTGTCAGATAAGGATTGGAGGATCATGCTATGAAAAAAAATGCATTTGATTATGTATGGACAGATAAAAAACGCTCACTTTTCGGACTGCCTCTTACTTTTACACGCTACTATCTCACAGAGACAAAGTTCATTACCAGAACAGGTTTTTTCAATATCGACGAAGACGAGATAGACCTTTACAAGATAACCGATAAAAAGGTGAAATATCCTTTCTTCCAGCGTTTATTCAACTGCGGAACTATAATAATCTACAGCCGCGACGCCGATACTCCCTCAAAGGAAGTACACTGTGTCAAGAACGTCAGAAAGGTTTCAGAGCTTATTGACAAGTACCTCAATATCATGCGCGACAAGTATGGTATCAGAGGAAGAGATATGATGAGTATGCACTCGAATTGTGACCATGATGATGATTTTGATGATACGCAGTATCATGACGGGGATTATTGATTAAAGAGGTGATAGGGACAATGCTCTCGTTTATAACTGAAAAACAATCCAGCTGGGACAGACTGAAGGCAGAAGAACGTCCCATATTCATCTATGGAATGGGCGACGGTGCATTAAAGATAATGTCCGTTTTCCGTGACAAGCATATAACGGTAGCAGGTATCTTCGCCAGTGATGATTTTGTACGCGGTCACTCCTTTGAGGGCTACAGAGTCCATAAGCTTTCCGAGATAGAGGAAGCAGTCGACGATTTTGTTGTAGTTCTTGCCTTTGCGGCAGGTTATCAGGAGATAGTTGACAAGGTACAGGAGATAGCTTCAAAGCATACTCTTTATGTACCTGATGTTCCTGTAGTGGGAAGAGGGCTTTTCACCTATGAGTACTGCATGGAGAACGAGGATAAGATACAGCAGGTCTACGACAGTCTTGCTGATGATTATTCGCGCAAAGTATACGCAAATATCATTAACTTCAAGATAAGCGGCAAAATAGATTATCTTTCCGCTGTAACTACTTCTAAAGCAGATATCTACAAGAGAATAATCAAGCCGAATCTCAACGAGATATACGTTGACCTCGGCGCATATAACGGCGATACAATAAAGGAGCTTTTAGAATTCACTCAGGGCAGATATGCTTCGATATATGCGCTTGAGCCTGATAAGAAGAACTTCAAGAAGCTTGCTAAATTCATAGACGGTATGTCTCATGTTTATGCTTATAATTCGGCGGCATGGTGTACAGACACGGAGCTCCCTTTTGCTGCTAAAGCAGGCAGACAGTCTGCTATAACAGCAGAGTCCGAGAATATGATAGGAGCGCTTTCCGTTGACAGTATCCTTTCCAAGAAGCCTGCAACTATAATCAAAATGGACGTTGAAGGCTTTGAACGTGAAGCTATATGGGGAGCGGCAAGAACCATATCTCATTATGCTCCTAAAATGATGGTGTCACTTTACCACAGGAACGAGGATATATTTGAGCTCCCATTGCTGATAAAGAAGCTCAATCCTGCATATAAGCTGTATATAAGACATCAGCTTTACATTCCTGCATGGGAAACAAATCTTTACGCAACAGTATAACAAAAGCGACAGGTTTTAGCCTGTCGCTTTTTATTTATGCCTCTTTTGATTCGTATATTTTAACTGAGATAAACCATGATATCAGCAGCATTACTGCAAGTACTCCGATAGCTGCTGTGCAAAACAGACCTGTATTGCTGAAAAGCTTTGCAGTTTTTTCTGTTATTTTGCTTGAATCGGAAAGAATGATCGGAGGTAAGATACCGCAGATAAGTCCGATGATTACGAGATATACTATTCTGCCCTTTGTTGTGCCGAATTTATAGTTTATCGGCAGTGATACACATGGAACAAGAGCTCCCAAAAGAAGTGCTATGACAGACATAGAAAGCATTTCTCTGAAAACTGTAGGGGATTTAAAATTAACGGCGAGCATCATTACAGCAATAATTACAGCTGAAATAACGGACATTATAGCTACGGAGATATATCTCGAGGATACGATAGTCTTTTTGTTTACGGGCATACAGTAAATATACTTATCCCAGTGGCTCATCTCATCGTATGACATCTGTCCCAGCGGCAGCATTGAAAGCAGCATAGGTATCAGCATGAGAAACATACTCTGCTTGTTGAGAAGTCCGACGACAGCAAATACAGGTATTATAATAAGAGAAAATTTATTATTTTTGAAGTTTGTTATCATTTCTTTTATAAGTAAGCCTTTCATTTACTTTTCCTCCTTAGCCATGAATACGAAAAGGTCCTCTATCGTAACAGGCGATGAATTGAATGTTGACGGTATTTTCTCAACATCTGCAATAGCTTCAACGCTGAATTTGCCGACTTTTTTGCCTTTTATTGCAGCAGGATCAAGCTCTGAGAGCTGCTGCTCGGTAAGATTTATGAAGCGGTATTTTTCGAGAAGAGCGTCTTTTTCTTCGCATAACATTAGATTTCCGTTGTGCATAAAAGCAATGTAATCGCAGAGTTTTTCGAGGTCGCTTACGATATGAGAAGATATAAGTATTGAGTGATCCTCATCTCGTGTAAAATCGTTGAGAATGTCGATTATCTCGTCTCTTACAAGGGGATCAAGACCGCTTGTAGGCTCATCGAGTATGAGAAGCTTTGCGTTATGGGAAAGAGCAACAGCGATACCGAGTTTCATTTTCATACCCTTTGAGAAATCGCTGAACTTTTTATCAGTTGGGAGTGAAAATGAATCAATATAGCCGAAAAATACCTTTTCGTCCCAATTCTTATACATATTCTTCATTATCTTGTTTATATCCTTGATATTAAGTGAAGCAGGCATACCGACCTCGTCAAGAACAACGCCGATATCCTCTTTAAGCTGTGCGGAAAGAGTCTGACCGAGGATACTGATACTGCCGTTGTCGGGTTTTGTCATACCGAGAATAGAGCGTATAGTGGTGCTTTTGCCTGCTCCGTTTTCGCCGATAAGTCCCATAATGCAGCCGTTTGGCAGATCAAATGAGATATTGTTCAGAGTAAAGCCTTTATATTTTTTTGTGAGATTTTTTATTTCAATAGCGTTCATAAGATCACTCCTGTTCATATATGATATTTATCATTTCGATAATATCATTTTTTGACAGCTGACAGGCAGCTGCAAGATTTTTTATCTCCATAATGTGTTCTTCGATTTTTTTCAGATTATGTTCTTTAAGCAGTTCAGTATTCTGAGCTGCTACGAAGCAGCCTTTAGCAGGCAGTGTATAAATGAAGCCTTCGCGTTCAAGCTCGTCATAAGCTCTTTTAGTGGTTATGACGCTAATCCGCAGGTCTTTTGCCAGATTCCTTATGGAAGGAAGAGGTTCGTTTGCCGCAAGCGTTCCGCTGATTATCTGATTTTTTATCTGACTATAGATCTGATCGTAAATTGGCGCACCGCTTCTATTGTCGATAAAGATGTTCATCTGTGCTCTCCTTTCGTACTGTATATATACAGTATACACAGATATGACAGGTTTGTCAAGTACTTTTAAAAAAAATTCTCCCATAGGGAGAATTTTTTTAAACAAGTATATCTTTCAGTTTTTCATAGTTGGCTTTTACACCGTCATCAAGATCGAGTTTTATATGATTTTCTGCCATTTGATGAAGCTTTTGCAGAAAGCCTTCCATTTCAAGAAGCAGCGTCTGCATACGCGAAATATCACGTCGCAATTTAGTTTTTTCTACGCCTTTTGCAGCGATGTATTCTTCACTTAGCTTGTGAAGTTCATCTTTTAGCTTAGCCTGATAGGGGCGTGCATATTCTTTTTCAAGAACTGACAGCAAGTCTTCATCATAGCGATGAATATACATCACTGCACGAAATGCTCCTTTTCTCCCCGAAGTGAACTGCCAGTAAATAGGACGATTCTTATATACCTTGGAATGGTCTGCAAAGAAGCTCTTTTGCAGGTAATCATGGAGAGTTTTGCGGGAGTACGAGCTGTTTCCGAGAGCTTCAGCGATAAAATCAAGGTTTTCTTCAAGAGTATCGCTGCCGTAGACTTTCTCTATAAAATCTATCACCGCAGCTGTCAAGCCGTTTTCCATATCGTTTACAGTCATGATATTGTCATGGCAGGGGATAATTGTCTTATATGCAGAGCTGTCCCACTTGCCGCCTGCAAAGCACAGTCCTTCTCTGTCGAGAGAGTAGCGTCCGAAAATGCAGCCAACAGCATAGCTGATAAGGCTTTTTATCTCCCTCTGAAGTTCTGCACGCCTGACAGTTATATCCGAATCATGGACCTGTGGATCAAGTTCGTCTGCAACATCATACAGGTCGATGAAAAAGCTGTTAAGCTTTTCTTCATTCTGTTTCAGCTTTCGGAATCGCTGCTCGCAGAGTTTTTCCCATTCTTTATACTTGTCTGATATAAGATAAGACATTTTCTACTCCTAAAAAAGATACTTCCGAGGAGTATCGGAAGTATCGGTGATTATTCTATTATTCAAGTACAGGCAGATAAGCGAGAGCGCCAAGCTCAGCAGCCTTAGTCTTTGCCTCTGCAAATGTAAGCTTTTTGTTTGTTACATATGAAAGACCGTTCTCATTGTTATAGACTTCAACGCCGTTTATCTCAGAGCCGCCTGGAACGCGGAAGTACCAGCGGGATGAGAAATTGTCAATGCTGTCAACGAATGAATTGTCGGAAGATGACTCCCATGACTGAGAGAACACAGTTACCTTGTGCTTTACAGCTTCGATAACATCGCCCATAACCGCACTTGCGGTTGGCAGCTTACCTGCGCCTCTGCCGTAGAACATTGTCTGATCGATACCGTCGCCGTAAACCAGAACTGCATTGAAAACATCGTTTACGCCTGACATAATGCTGTCATATGATACCAGCATAGGCATAACAGAGGGGAGTATCTTGCCGTTATCCTGCTTTGAAACGCAGGCAATGAGCTTGATAGCGTAGCCGAGAACATCAGAAGCTTCAACATCGCCGAGCTGAATGTCTGTGATACCCTTTGTGTAAACGCTCTTAGGATAAACGTGCTTGCCGAAAACGAGTGAAGAGATAATGCATATTTTGCGGCAGGCATCGTGACCTTCGATATCGGCTGTTGGATCCTTTTCGGCGTAGCCAAGCTCCTGAGCAAGCTTGAGAGCCTCTGCAAAAGGCATATTATCATTGTACATCTTTGTGAGAATGAAGTTTGTTGTGCCGTTGAGGATACCTGCTACCTTTGTGATATCATTAGCTGCAAGGCATCTGTGAAGAGGACGGATTATCGGAATAGCACCGCCAACGCTTGCTTCAAAGAAGAAGTTGCAGTTGTGCTCTTTTGCTGTCCGGAGAAGGATATCGCCTTTTTCAGCAACGAGCTCTTTGTTTGATGTTGAAACGCTCTTGCCTTTTTCAAGACAAGCCTTTACAAAAGTGAAAGCAGGCTCAACGCCGCCCATGCACTCTGCAACGGAAACGACCTCATCGTCATTAAGTATATCGTCAAAGTTTTTGGTAAACTTGTCAGCGTAAGGGGACTCAGGAAAATCTCTGAGATCGAGGATATACTTGATATCCATTTCAGTTCCTGCGTGCTTTTCGATGCTCTTTCTGTTCTTGTAGAAGAGCTCAACAACGCCCGAACCTACTACACCGTGACCTAAAACTGCAAATTTAGCTGACATAAAAGAAACCTCCGTAAATTACTCGGCAGAGAGTATTTTTACCTCTAAAACTCCGTCGAGTTCAGTAATTGAATTGAGCTTGGCGAGTTCATCATTTGATTCGCCTGTGAGTCTGAGTGAAATATTTACCGCAGCAGCTCCGTCAACGGGAATGCTCTGATTAACGGTAAGGATATTTGCATTCAGATCGTGAAGAAAAACAAGCGCACTTGAAAGTACTCCGGGACTGTCGCTGAGGAGAAGATACATATTGACTATCTTGCGGTTAAAGAGCTCCTCATAGGAAAAAACGCTGTCCTTGTACTTATAATAAGCGCTTCGTGAAATGCCGATACGTTTGCAGGCTGAGGCGAAGCTCTTTTCGCCTTTCTGCGCCATAAGCTTTTTTACTTCAAGGACTTTTGTAAAGACCTCGGGAAGAATATTTGCATCGGCAACAATAAGCTGTGATTTGTTATCCATAAAGAAATCACCTTATAAGTTATTGTTAAATCGTCCGCCAGTGGTGAACAATTGTATTCTACTTAATTACTATAACATTTTTTGTGGGTTTTGTCAATACCAAATAATTCCAGTTTTAGCTTATGAAATTAGGTATCTTGACAATAAAATATCCGCAGTATGAACTGCGGATAGGTCTATTTATCATGTTTTTCCAGTATCTTTTGCCTGTACTGGTATGCAGCCTGCTCCTGCTTGTTATCGCCGAATTTATAATATACATGGTCTGCGATAGCGTCTGGGAGATACTGCTGCTTGACGTAATGGTCGGGGAAGTTATGAGGATAGAGATAATGCTGTCCAACGACTTTAGCACCCTTGCCGTCAAAGTGAACGTTCTGCAAGTGACGTGGAAAATCAAGAGCGTCGCAGCTGTTCAAGTCATCAAGTGCTGCATCTATAGCCATGCAGGCGCTGTTTGATTTGGGAGCGGTAGCCATGAGTATGATAGCCTCTGCAATAGGCAGCTTAGCTTCTGGAAGTCCCAGCTGCAATGCGGAATCCACACAGGCTTTGACTATTGGTACAGCCATAGGGTAGGCGAGACCTACGTCCTCGGAGGCTATGCATAGCATACGCCTGCACAGAGAAATAATATCGCCTGCTGCAATAAGGCGAGCCGCATAGTGGAGCGCCGCATTTTCATCAGAGCCGCGGACAGATTTATGGAACGCTGAGAGTATATCATAATGCTGGTCGCCGTCACGGTCATAGCGCATATTGCTGCGCTGTGCGAGAACTTCAAGTGAATCTTCTGTAACAGTTACCTTTCCGTCGGAGGCTTCACCGCAGACAACAGCAAGCTCCGCCGTATTCATAGCTTTTCGCACATCACCGCCGCAGCTGTACGCGATCTTGGTTATGATATCATCTGAAGCCACGACCTCATAGCCGTTTTCCTCGGACATTATACGAAAAGCGCGTTTTATTGCCGGTATGAGCTGTTCTGCGGTAACGGGTTTGAACTCAAAAACGGTACTTCTGCTTATAACAGCATTGTAAACGGCAAAATATGGATTTTCCGTAGTCGAGGCAATAAGTGTGATATCACCGTTCTCAATATATTCAAGGAGACTCTGCTGCTGCTTTTTGTTGAGGTACTGTATCTCGTCGAGGTAGAGGAGAATGCCGTTTTCGCTGCCGAATGTGCCTATATCGGCAACAACGTCCTTGATATCGGACAGTGAAGCATTGGTACCATTGAGTTTATACAGCGACATACCGCAGTTTTCGGCAATAATACGGGCAACAGTGGTCTTACCCACGCCCGACGGACCATAGAATATCATATTCGGAACTGTTCCGCTTTCAATTATTCGGCGGAGCGGTTTGCCTTCTGCGAGTATATGCTCCTGACCGACCACATCGGCAAGAGTTTTCGGACGTATTTTATCGGCTAAAGGTGCAGACATATCGTTTCTCCTTTCATTTTACTTTGCAGGTGCGGTGATTTCAATGTGATTCCCCTCTGAATCAACAAATTCAGCCACCCAGTTGTTTCCAATACGGGTTACAGGAAAGCATATCTCTTTTCCGTTAAGCTTTTCATTCAGGCAGTCAATACTTTCAACGCTGATACTTGGCAGGCAGTTGCTGCCGAAAGTGTGCAGTTCATTTTTCTTTTCATAGGCAAATAAGCCCAATCGAAAACCGTTTACATCGAAAACGCTGTAAACATCGTCTTTTTCGGTTACTTTCTGCTCAAAAAGCTCCTCGTAGAACTTTATAGCTCTTTCCATGTCTCTAACGCACAGATAGAGCGACTTTATGATAATTCTCATATTATGAATCAGCGATTGCCTGTTTGAATAAAACGTATCAGGGCTTCGATGTCGTCGAAATCGTCATAATCGCCGATAATGCCCTCTCTGTGGTAAACAATACCTGCTTTTTCGTTTTTTTCAAGACAGTCAAGAAGCTCATCTACGCCAAATCTTCTTGCATATTCCGCAAAAGCGCGAGCTTTTATTTTATCCGCATATAAACCTTTGCGGCAGTCTTTAGGTTCACACTCATAGCAGCCGTTTATGTTCTTTTCAATTACGCATTTTCTGTTAACGCACCATTCTGCGTCCTTGCACCATGAAAGGTCAAGGAAACCGTCACGTTTGCAGCCTTTACATTCAACATTTTCAGAGCACAGGCAGCAAGCCAGTCCGCATCTGGCTATTCCGAGTTCGCGTTTCATAGTATACTCCTATAATTATAAAAATCAAGGGACGGACAGCTCGTCCGTCCCTTATTGGCTATTGATTACTTGTAAAGTGGGAACTTCTCGCAGATAGCGTTTACGCCTGCACGGATCTCGTCAGCCTTGTTCTCGAAATCTGTAGCGCAGAGGTAGATGTACTCAGCGATCTTTTCCATTTCCTCGATACCCAGACCTCTTGTTGTAACAGCAGGAGTACCGATACGGATACCGCTTGTTACGAAAGGCTTCTCAGGATCATTGTGGATAGCGTTTTTGTTTACTGTGATATAAACTTCGTCGAGTCTGCGCTCCAGTTCCTTACCTGTGATGTTGAAAGGACGGAGGTCAACAAGCATAAGGTGGTTATCTGTACCGCCTGAAACGAGGTTGAAGCCTCTCTTGAGGAGTCCGTCAGCAAGAGCCTTAGCATTCTTTACGATTCTCTGCTGATAGTCCTTGAACTCAGGCTTGAGAGCCTCGCCGAAGCATACAGCCTTAGCAGCGATAGTATGCATCAGAGGACCGCCCTGTGTTCCTGGGAAGATAGCGGAGTTGATCTTCTTAGCGAGGAATTCGTTGTTTGTAAGGATAAGACCGCCTCTTGGTCCGCGGAGAGTCTTATGTGTAGTAGTTGTTGTGATATCAGCATATGGAACAGGTGACTCATGGCAGCCTGCTGCAACAAGACCTGCAATGTGAGCCATATCTACCATAAGGAGTGCGCCCACAGCTCTTGCAATCTCTGAAAGACGCTTGAAGTCGATAGCACGTGGATAAGCAGAAGCACCTGCAACGATAAGACGTGGCTTTGTCTTGTTAGCAAGCTTGTAAAGCTCATCGTAGTTGATAGTCTCTGTCTCGTCGTCAAGACCGTATGAAACGAAGTTGAAGTACTTACCTGAAAGGTTTACAGGTGAGCCGTGTGTAAGGTGACCGCCGTCAGCGAGGCTCATACCGAGAACTGTATCACCAGGCTGGAGAACAGCGAAGTATACAGCTGTGTTAGCCTGTGCACCTGAATGTGGCTGAACGTTTGCGTACTTAGCGCCGAAGAGCTTGCAGGCTCTCTCGATAGCGATCGACTCTACCTCGTCAACACACTGACATCCGCCGTAGTAACGCTTTCCGGGATAACCCTCGGCATACTTGTTTGTAAGAACGCTGCCCATAGCTGCCATAACAGCAGGGGAAACTATATTTTCGCTTGCGATCAGCTCAAGATTTCTCTGCTGACGAGCAAGCTCCTTGCCCATAGCCTCGCCTACAGCAGGATCGTAGCTGCTTACGAAGCCGATTGAATCCATAAGATCGTTGTACATTATTAGCACTCCTTTAATAATAGTGTTCTGCGCAAATGCATTACTTTATAATTATACATTATATTTCTATAAATTTCAATAGGAAAATCGAAAAAAATTCATAAAATTATTTATTCAATAAAGAAAGCCCCGAAAGCATTTTAACTTTCGGGAGCTTTGTCATTTCTGTATCTTGTTTTTTATGCGTATCGCAGCTTCTGTGTGCATTATCCAGTGACGTGAAAAAGGCATCTGTATAAGTCCGCGGATATCCTTGCCGCACCAGTAATCAATGAGCCAGACAGCATTTTCGTCATTGCTGACACAGTTTGAGCTTTCAAGAGCCTTTCTGCGCTCCGAGGATATTTTACTTTTCAGCATATCAAATGATAAATTGCTGATAATACTTTCGGTACTTGCTTTTACATCATGTATATAGCTGTAAAGCTCATCAATATTAAGCTTAGCCGAAAAGTCTGCGATTTCTTCTTTTACAAGCTCATTTCCTGTCGTTATGATAGGGGAGCCGATACGCTTCTGATAATTGTCAGCGAAAAACACCTGTTCGTCGCTATTTATAAGTGTGTGCGCGACTATATCCTCGATACGGAAGATGTGCCACAGGGAATATGCGATAGTTTTACTGTGATAGCCCTCCGCATTGATAAATGGGATAGCATCGAAGTCCTCGCGTGCAAGCTCAGTCCTGAATGAATCTATAGTCTGCATCAACTGATTCCTTAGTTTAAACAGTGTTTCTAAGCCGTTTTGAAAAGAATCTTTCTTTTTTAGCTGTAACTGCATAGTTTTATTGAGTTCAGACCATTCTTTGTTCAAGACTATCACCTACAAAATCATTTCGTGCCAAGTATCTTATCGTAGTCGAAGAAGTTCTCCCAGTCCATGAACTCCTTTGACGTGGAAGTTTTAGCGTAATAATTTAAGATATATGAAGCGTCACGGGCGTTTACAGAACCGTCCATATTTACGTCGGCAAGCTTTATGAACTTATCCGAAGGGATATAATTCTTTGAAGCCGCTATATTGGCGTATGCATTCAGCACCGCAGAAGCGTCCACAGAGTTTATGTATCCGTCTTCGTTTACGTCACCAAGGTCTCTGTAGCAGACTATGTCGAACTGGCAAAGAGATTTTTTGTCTCCGAGCGGATATACCGTTATTGTAGCCTTATCAGATTTTGCAAAAGCTTCCGACAGGGTAGCAGGGGAGGCTTTGCAGCTTGCGGAAATGTCGACTACATTTTCTTCAGTGATATAATTGCCGTTTTTATCTTTTTCAGGCTTCTGAACAGTCTTTTTTACCGATACTTCAAGTCCGTCAAGAATAACGTTTCCCTTTGTCGAGAAATAACGGTACTTTTTTGGAGGATTTTTGAATGTTATTGTAGCTGTCTGTGATAAAGCGTGAATTGTATAATCATTGTCTGCAAAAGAGGGAGTTATATCCCATGCATAAAAGTCCTGTTCGGTATTTACTCCGAGATGTTTGTGAAGTGAAGAAGTGTCTACGGATTTGTAGTTTATAGGATCACCTTCCTCGACTTCAACGGTTTTCATAAGATTGCCGTCAAAATCAAGGAACTTGATGAAATATGTTTTCAGTGTAGTAGGTTCGGTAGTAGTTGTTGTAGTTTCAGCTGTTGATGAAGCTGTTGTTTCTGAGCTCTTTGTTGTATTTACCGTAGTTGCTGCTATAGCATTAGTTCCGCTGTTTGTTTGACCTGAGCCTGCCGTGAATACAGCAAGTCCTGCTGCGGAAACAAAAACAGCTGAGAATACAGCTGATACAATATTTTTTATATTCATTCAATTACCACCTAACCTTGCCAAACGCAGAATAATCTGCAAAATTTTGAAAGTCTTTGACATACTCTTGCATAATGCTCCAGCTTCAACTTGCGAAGCATAAAATTCGCGTAGATAAACTGCTGAGTTTCTTCGTCAAAGGCATATATCGCAAAAAGGATGACTTCATCTTCTGCAAGCTCGGATGAAGCTTCAACTGCCATGGAATGATACTCTTCAAATCTTTCTTCAATATCCTCAAGCCTGTAGAAGCCATGATAGATAAAGTCGATATAAAGATCAATATCCATAATATATGACTCCTTTTATTGATCTTTGGTTTCTTCAGAACTTTTCTTTTCTGTTTCTCTGATACTCTTTTTCTTTATCCTGAAGCTGACATATCCTGCAACAGCAGCTGTCACGATAAATATTGCTATCATTATGCAAATGATAATGCTTTTTGGAATATCAGTTTCGCTTGAAGCTTCAGCTGCAAAAGCGTTTGTACATGATGAAAAACACAAAAATGCCGTTGCAAAAGCGGATAAAAGGATATTAATAATTCTTTTTCGCATACTTTCAGCTCCTTCCGTTTAAATATTATAACACATATTTTTCAAAATAGCAAGAAACGATGCAAAAAACTACATTTTTTCATTAAATATTAACGGCAAATAAGGATACCGAAAAGATTTTTCTGCATTTTTGAAAAAAGTGCTTGACAAAGCATTATAATGATGATATAATATATAATGTTGATTGCGATAACGAAACCGTCTGGGTGTGGCGCAGTTGGTAGCGCGCTACCTTGGGGTGGTAGAGGCCGTGGGTTCAAGTCCCGTCACTCAGACCAATGCGATCAGCATACCCCGGAAAACCGATACTCATTTGAGTATCGGTTTTTTCTATATTGATAATTCTACAATATGCATAATTATGACTATTAATTATTATCTGTATTTTCTATTAGAAAATATTGACACATATGTATAAATGATGATATAATTAATTTATCGGTATATCCGAAACAATTTTATATGTTAAGGAGGCAATTATATGGAATCAATCAAAAAATATGTAGCAGAAGTTATAGGTACATTCGTACTTGTTCTTCTTGGCTGCGGTACGGCAATGCTGGTAGGCTGTGACGCAAAGAACGGTGGGGGATATATCCTGACTGCTCTTGCATTTGGTCTTGTTATTGTCGGTATGGCTTACTGCGTGGGAAATATTTCTGGCTGTCATATCAATCCGGCGGTTTCTCTTGCAGTTTTAGTAAGCGGAGGAATGACATTCTCTGATTTTGTAGGCTATGTTGTTTCACAGTGTCTGGGAGCGATCGCAGGTGCTGGAACATTAAAGCTTATTTTTGACCTTGGAAATGTTACCGATATGACCGGCGGATATGGTGCAAACGGTCTTGCAGGCGTAAACGGAAACGCCGGCGCCGGTGTCATTGTAGAGATAGTTCTTACATTTATTTTTGTACTCACTATTCTCGGTGTTACATCTAAGAATGCTAAGCACGGTTCATTCGGCGGACTTATAATCGGTCTTACACTTACACTGGTTCACATCTTTGGAATCGGTCTTACAGGTACATCTGTAAATCCTGCAAGAAGCCTTGGACCTGCAATTTTAGCTGGCGGAGATGCTCTCAATGATCTCTGGGTATTTATTGTCGGACCATTTGTTGGTGCTTCAATTGCTGCTGTAGTTTATAAATGTCTTGAGCCTGCTGCAAAGGCTGCTCCTGCACCTGTTGAAAAGGTCGCTGCTACAAGTAAAAACACTTCTACAGCTAAGCCTGCAAACCACAACAATAAAAAGAAGAAAAAGTAATTTCAAAAGCTCCCATATCGGGAGCTTTTCTTTTTGCCGTGAAATCTTGAATTCCGTGCAGAGAAGTGATATAATAACAATAATGAATTATAAGACAAAGTTTCACCAAATCAAAGTTATTTAACACAAAAGCACCTTTTAGCTTTTTAGCTTCAAGGTGCTTTTTTTCATTCTAAGATAAGAGAAGATAGGAAAGCTCGAAAACGCAGTTTTCGTAAGTGTTGGCTCATTTTTAGAGTGTTGGAAGTGTTGGAAGTCTACTTTCAATACTTCCAATGCTCTGAAAATAGTCAACGCTTTATTTCTTATTTGTCCTTCCTGCAAGATAGTCTAATGTCACTCCATAATATTCAGCTAATATTATCGCTTTTCTTAAAGTTATGTCTTGATGTTCATTCTCCCATTTTGATATTTGCATTTGTGTTGTTTCTAAAACGTTGGCTGCTTGTTGTTGGCTTTTTCCTGCTGCTATTCTTGCTTGTTTTAAATTGTAATGTTGCATAAGTTTCACGTTCCTTTTTTGTAAGTATTATATATTTTTATAATAACATGCCTAAAAAGGCTTGACAATTCCTTATTAGGCATGTTATTATGAGATATGCCTAATAAGGCATGAATATTTTATCCCTTTAACCGAGGGGAAAGGAGAATTACTATGAAAACAGTATTAATCGGTTTTGAAATCAATGTAGGAACATTCAAGAACGATCAGGGCAAGGACGTCCCTTATTCCAACAGAGTGATTACATTCATCACTAATACGGGCGAGGACAAGAAGAGAAAAGGCTTCTTCCCATATGAAGAGAAGTTCAAGCTTGCCGATCTTGCTGATATTTTAGGTGTTCATCCTGATGATCAGCTTGTAAATGAAGCTCTTATGTCAATGGTAAATAAAGCTGTAAAGGTTTCATTTGCTCCTGTTGGCGGTACTCTTAAAGTAGTAAATTTCGAGTTGGAACAGAAATAAGTTATTTCTGCTCGGCTTGAATTGGCTGCAGCTCTTCGGGCTGAGCTGTAATAAAATCTTATGAAAGGAGATTCTTGAACTATGGATGCAGGTACAGCTACTAATCTTGTAACCACTGCTATGGAGAACGTCGGAACTGCTTTCACAACAGCAGTTGGCTTCGTTACTCAGAACGCTATTGCAATGGTTTTCATCGGCTTCGGAATTGCAAAGGGTGCTATTTCACTCTTCCGCAAGGTTCGCAGAGGTTAATCACATAACAACTGAATAAAACGGCAAGGGGGCAAGCTTGCCAATCTTCCCACTGGCTGTTTTATGACTCCCTTCCGTATAACTCGGAAGGGGGTTTTTTGTTTTTATGAAAAAATTAATTTTGGCTTTAATATCTATATGTTCTATGATGATATTTATTGCTTCGCCTTTATTTGTAAGACCTTTAAAAGCTAATGCGGCATTACCTTCATTTGTTAATGAGCCGCAACCCATATTTGAAGATATGTGGTCAGAGCCTATTAATAATGAAAACTATGTATATTCATATAATAAATTATTAACGTTTATTACTAACCAATATACTATAAAAAATACAGCTAATTATTTTTCTATGACGTATAAACAAAAAACTACATCAAGTTATGACTATCAAAACATGGGCTTTTATTATGATAGTGCCGATGTTACTATTGACGGTAATCACATTATTATAGAAAATATGGTAAATGGTACTATTCATTCATGGTGTACTTATGATAATACTGACATTTATCATTATGGTTTAGGTAAAATTGATTTTGATTTTGATACAAAAACATTTAAGTTTTGGGACAAGCAAGGAGGAACGAATTATCTTAGATATTTATATCAACCTTCATGGCCTGTAACTGATATCTGGAATGTGTATACAAATATTGATGGTTTAAGTGTTCCAAGTCCGAGTTTAGACCTTGAAGTTACATTTAGTCCCTCTATGTCTGGTTCTGTTACAAGACAGGGTACAGCTAACGGCTCTTCTGTTACTTATAATTATCTTGATCTTAATATTCAGAATCATGGGGATAATGCTCAATGGCTTTTTGCGATCGTTCCTCATGGTCAAAGTCTTACTTTCCCAGAATCAATATTAAATACACCTCAAGGCTTTAATGGTTCTCCTACTTTTGTATATATTGCAGATGAGTGGATTGATTGGACTAATGGTCTTACTGGAATGACAGGTAATTATGGCGGTATTGATATGGAGATGTTGTATTCTCCTTGTGCTTGGCATACTTTGATAACTCAGTCTGATAGAACGTATCATATTAATTGGGATATGATGAAACTATCAAAAAATGTTTCTTATGATTGTGTTGTATATGGAATGATTAACGAAGAGCCTGTTAATGCTTCGTCCTCTGGTTCTGGTTTAGGTTGTTGGACTGTAAAAAGTGCTTTATCTGATATTCAGGAAGTATATAGAAGTACGTTTACTATGTCTAATCCTCCTACATTCAATCCTAATTCAGTTGATGAAGGTAACTCTTCACATCCTTGGGATCCTGATATAGATAATTCTGGTATATTTAATTCTGGTAATGTATATAAGGATTCAAACGGTAATTTTGTTATTAAAGGTGGTTCTAATAATTCAAATGGTTCTGGCGGTTCTTTTTATGTTAATTCTTCCTCTGTAAATAACATCAATAATATTTTCCGTAATTTCTTCCGTTTTATTAGTGGCGTTTTAATGTGTTTCCCTTCCGTTTATCAAAATATCATTGCTTTAGGTCTTAGTGCTTTAATTGTTGTCGGCGTTGTAAAGGTGGCGATTAAATGACTATATTCGGAATTATTATAGAAATGCTTCATGAAGTCGGCACTATTGGCGATAATCACCCTATTTGGATTTTATACAATGGTCAACTTGCTGAATTTGATTTCTTTGATACTGTTGGTTCTCGTATTCAGGAATTAATCACTGATCGTATAAATACTTTCTTTGCAGCTGCTTTTGCTTTCTTTTCTGATTTTTTATCTCATGGAAAAGATATGTTTGTAAATATTGGTGATCATTTCTTAGGTATACTTGATTTTGTAAGCGTTTCAAATTCTGGCATTGCCTTAGATAACTTTGTTTCTTTGTTTATTGGTGTTGTTCTTTATATATTTATTTTCAAACTTGCCTTTGAAATTCTTAAACTTATTATTAATACTATTTTCGGCTTATTATAAGGAGGTATTTTTATGGACAATATAAAGTATGTTATTAATTATATTTATGATTTGTCTACTAATACTGTTCTTGATTTTGGTTCTGTTCATTTTAGTATTTTTGAAATGTGGGTAGGTTTATTCGCTATTTCTATTACTTCTTATTTTATTTATAGAATTTTTGATAGGTGATTATATGTTAAAGTTTTGTATTTACTGCTTATTAGCAGTTTATTTGATTGGCGCAACAGTGTCAATCTTTGTATTTATTATTGATACATTTCGTTGGCATAAGAGGGAAGAGCATATTAAGATTGTTCCCTCTGCCCAGCTTGGAGAAAGTGAGGTGATACAGAATGAACGAAGAGACAATGGACGAGCTCCGGGACGAGGAGACAATTACGACAACGGAAGCTCTGACCGAGACTCAGACGGAGACAACAACAATTCAGGTGATAATTTCTTCTGATATTGATTATAGTGAAGGTTATCCAGATCATTCAGATAATATACTTCATCAAGCTTTTGAATCTCTCGGCGTTGATCTTGACTATGTTCCTCAGAACGGATACCAGTGTTTTACAATGGCTTGTAGTCTAATCGTTGTGATCTGGACGCTTCATTGGTTCAGTAAATGGGTTTGGTCTCTTGCTCGTGATGTATTTAAGGGGTGATAGCTTATGTGGTTTATTACTCTTTTATTCAAAAAGCTTTTTTATATGCCATTGTATTTTTATTATCAGGTATTTGATCATTTAATACATTGGTGGTATCAGAAAGATAAAATATTCCCTGGTTGGGGTATTCATCTTTATACTGGCAAGTTCGGACAAGGTAAGACAAGTCTTATGACAATTGAAGCCTATGAACTTGCAAAGAAATATCCTCAACTTAATATTTTGACAAATATCAGGCTTATGAATTTTCCTGATCATACACGTATTTTACCTCTTAAGACAGCTGATGACATCTTGAACGCTCCTGAAAATACCCTGTGTCTGATAGACGAGATCGGAACGCTTTTTAATTCCCGTGATTTTAGCACTGGAAAGAACAGCGTTCCGAAGCCTGTCTTTCAGCACTTGTGTCAATGTAGAAAGCGTCATATGATGATTAAAGCAACTGTACAAAGATTTAACTTGCTTGATAAGCAAATCAGAGATATTACCGCCGATGTAACGGATTGTAAAGGAACTGGACCGCACCCATTCACTCGAATGCTTACAGGGCTTACCTATGATATAGACGAGTATGAGGCTTGGTGCAGTAATAAGCTCTATAATAAAGCTCCTTTTAAATCTCGTGTTGTTATCCAGAAAGATCAGTATAGACAGCTATATGATACTACAGAATTGATTCAAGGTCTGCTAACACTTGATTATCTGAGTGATGAAGAGATTTTAAGAAATCAAGGTTCATATGCTGAATTTATTGATGGCAGCAAGGAAGCTCAGAAAGCTTACAGGAAAGCAATGAAACGGCGGCGATAGTGGGGCGGGGCTTGCCCGTAGGGCAGCCCCTCGCCCATAACCCCCTGTAGCTAACAGGGGGGTAGAAACTAAATAAGGGGTATTTTTATGAGTAATAAGATATGTTATGACTTTCTTACTTTTACAAGTAAAATACATTCTACTACATCTATAATACAGCTTCTTGGCTTGGATGATGTTACTTTTGAAACATTAAAAGGCTTTTATGGTTATCGTGACCGTCTTTATTTTGACGGTATTTCGATACACTATAATGGTAGAGAAGATATGGGTATTTGTATTGAGTTATCTGGTAAAGGTTGCAGAACCTTTGAAACATTTGGAACTGGTGATTATGATTCTATTTTTTCTGAGATTCTTGATAACTATAATGATAACTCTGAGCTTCGTCAAATGAATATTACTCGAATAGATATTGCATATGACGATTTTTCGGGCGTTCTTGATCTTGACCTTCTGAGCTCTGATACTTTAGATCATAATTTTTCTTCACGTTTCAAAGATTATCAAGTGATTTCAGGTAATAAAGGTAAGGCTGTCAATCATGGTTCTAATAAATCAAATGTATATATCCGTTGTTATGATAAACGGCTTGAACAGAATGTACAAGATAAAATAGATCATTGGATTCGATTGGAGCTCCAGATCAGAGCTGAGTGTGCTCTCGGTTTTATTAAAATGACAGAACCTATAGAGGATAAATATTTTTATGTTCTTAATAGGTACCTTCGTTACCTTGTTCCGAGTTCCAATACTACAAATAGATCAATGGTTGCTACAGCTCCGTACTGGCTCAACTTTATAGAGAATACAGAAGATAGAGCTATATTCTGCAAGCCTGCTGATAATTATAATGTTCTTAAACTGCGAAGCTTCATTACAGAGCAGGTGAGTGGTGCAGTGTCTACATATATTGATTTATTTGGAGTAAATCAATTTTTGGTTGATGTTCAGAATGCTCGTAAAGGTAAAACGCTTAATAGTAAGTATAAAGCTTTGAAACAAGAAAATAATGCTCCTGGCTCTGGTATACTTAAGTACCTGGCTGAGCATGGATTGGATAAGTAACAATGAGACAAAATGAAAAGGATTTGCTTGCTCAGTACATTTATAATAATTATGTTCGTCTCGAAGATCAGCTTAACACATTACAAAATAATATAAGGTTTAGGAAGATTGATGTTGTTGACTGCGTTGAGCTCCTGTGTGCCAAACAGGAGTTTGAGACTTTTAAAGAAGTAACAGGTCATATTAGGATTCTCTTGAAGATTAATGAAAAGGAGTGATTTTATGTATTGTATTACAAATGATGATTTACGAAAATTGATTCTTTATGAATGCTTTTTACATTGCCCTTATGATCATTTTCCATGTATATACAGATATTGTAATTTAGGTTATCAGCTATCTTTAGATATGATTTTTGACGGTCAATATTAGGAGTGAGTTTATGGTTAGGTTATTGTTTGTTTCTATTTTTTCGGCTATAATTTTTATGGTTCTTGATTTTTTTGGAGTTGTCGATTCTATAGAAGATTTCATTTTAGGCAAAATTTTTAGGAGGGATAAAAATGAAGATTCCGAAAGTAAGTAGAGTTAAGTATAAAAGCGTTAAGCGTTTCAAGGCTCGCGGCCTTCGTCGGCTTGAACGATCTATGCAACTGTCATGCTATGAAGGTTATTATCCTTTTAAGTGTCGATCGCGTTTCTTGTGTCGTTCGTGTTGGTTCTGTGGGTTAAAGCCTGAGAAGGTGAATTGAAAGTTTTTATTTGCAATAAATCTTAAAAGGTGCTATAATAGTATAAAGTAATTAAAGACAAAGTTTCACCAAATCAAAGTTTGGTGAAACTTTGTAAATAAAAATGAGGTTGGATTTATGAAACAGCTTTTTACAATAGATCTGAAAGATTATGATGAAAGCTATAGACGCTTCAGGCGTCCCTCTGTAAGAGGCGTAATTATTACTGATAATAAGGTCGCAATGGTTTACAGCCATAAATATGACTATTATAAATTTCCGGGCGGCGGAATTGAAAATGATGAAGATCACATTGAAACGCTTAAACGCGAAGTTCTTGAAGAAACCGGTTTAACTGTTTTTGATGATTCGATTCGTGAGCTTGGCTCTGTGGTTCGTATTCAGAAAAGCCGATTTGCTGAAAATGTGATTTTTGAACAGGAAAACTTTTATTATCTGTGTGATGTTGAAGCTTCTGTAAAAACGCAGTCTTTAGATAAATATGAACTTGATGAAGGCTTTACGCTGAGATTCGTTTCACCTAAAGACGCTATTCTAACAAACAGAACCCACGATCACGGCGATTATGACCTTATACTTATTGAACGTGAAGCCCGTGTTCTTGAATATCTTATTGAGAATGATTATTTATGAAAAATTTAAACAATAACTCAAATCCCGAATTTTTAAATGAATATCTTGTGCATATCAAGGTAGTTCAGCTTCTTGCGCAGCGTACTATTGAGGAGTATTACACGGATATAAGGCTTTTTCTCAGATATATCCATGAAAGCAATATTAATACAGGAAAAGATATTGAGGACATTGATATAAGTGATATGTCTGTTGCTGAGCTGCAAAAAATATCTGTTTCCGATATATATAACTTTATTTTTTATGCTTCAGATGAACGTCAGAATAAGGACAGAGCACGTTACAGGAAGATATCTTCTTTGAGAAGCTTCTTTAAGTATCTCGAAAAGGTAGCTCATATTATCAAGGAAAATCCTACAAAAGACCTTGATGTTCCTACTCCTAAGTCTTCCCTGCCGAAGTTTCTTTCTCTTAATGAGAGCATGAGACTTCTTGAAACAGCTGATTCTGCTGATTCAAAACGTGATTACTGTATAATAACCTTATTTTTAAACTGCGGAATGCGTTTAAGTGAGCTTGTTGGCATTAATATTAAGGATATTGATTTCTATGAGAATCGTTTAAAGGTTCTCGGAAAGCGCAGCAAGGAGCGTATGGTTTATCTCAATGAAGCCTGTGTTGATGCACTACAGAAGTATCTTGCTATAAGAAAAAATAATCCAAAGGCTGCCGACGAGCCTGCGCTGTTTATAAGCAACCAGAACCGCAGGATATCCAAGCGCAGAGTTCAGCAGATAGTTGAAGATATGATACAGAAAGCCGAGCTTGACGGCAAGGGTATTACTACTCATAAGCTGAGGCATACTGCGGCAACTCTTATGTATCAGTACGGTGACGCCGATGTTCTTACGCTTAAAGAGCTTCTTGGTCACGCAAGTATATCCACGACAGAGATATATACTCATCTTAATGATGAAAATGTAAGAAACGCTATTGAAAGCAATCCGCTCTCTAAAGTTAAATCCGATAAATCTGATGACAAATAATATCTTCTAATTTAAAATTTAGTGTTGCAAAATCTGTTAATTTGTAGTATAATATTTTGGGAGATTTAATCGATAGATAATCGGAGGTCACGTATATATGTGCGGAATCGTAGGTTTTACGAATAATATTGACAATTCAAACGACGTTCTTGAAAAAATGATGGACCGTATAAGGCATCGTGGTCCTGACGCTGAGGGCAAATATATAGATGAGAATATTGCACTCGGTCATCGCAGACTTAGTATCATAGATGTAAGCTCCAGCGGCGACCAGCCGATTTTTAACGAGGATTCTTCGCTGGTTATCGTTTTTAACGGCGAGATATATAATTATAAGGACATTCGTCAGGAGCTTGTTGACGCAGGTCATACATTCAAGACAAATACAGATACCGAGGTACTTATCCACGGCTATGAGGAGTTCGGCGAAAAGCTTCTCAACAAGCTGAGAGGTATGTTTTCCTTTGTTATCTGGGATAAAAACAAAAAAGAGCTCTTCGGCGCACGTGATTTCTTCGGTATCAAGCCTATGTACTACGCTAATATGAACGGAGTATTCATGTTTGGTTCTGAGATCAAGAGCTTTTTAGAGCACCCAAAATTCACAAAAGAGCTCAATACTGCCGCACTTGAGAACTATCTCACCTTCCAGTTCTCCCCTACTTACGAAACATTTTTTAAAAATGTTTACAAGCTCCCACCTGCACATTATTTCAAATTAAAGGACGGACACTTTGAAGCTAAACGCTACTGGGACGTTCATTTCAACGCAGATGAAAAGCCAACTCTTGATGAATGGGTAAACAGGATATCAGATACATTCCACAACTCAGTTGAAGCACATAAAATCGCAGATGTTGAAGTTGGCTCATTCCTTTCAAGCGGCGTAGATTCAAGCTATGTAGCGGCTATTGCAGATGTTGACAAGACCTTTACCGTTGGCTTCGGTACTGACGAAAAGTATAATGAGATAGGCTGGGCTAAGAACTTCTCCAAGGCTATCGGCAAGGAAAATACCAGCAAGGTCATCACTCCCGAGGAATACTGGGATAACCTTTCAATGATACAGTATCACATGGACGAACCGCTTGCAGATCCCTCTGCAATTGCCCTTTATTTCGTATGTAATATCGCTTCAGAAAAGCTGAAAGTTGTTCTTTCGGGTGAGGGTGCAGACGAGATATTCGGCGGATATAATGTCTACAGCGATCCGAACGGAACCGTTTATGACAAGCTGCCGAGAGCTGTAAAGCGCGGCATAGGTGCTGTAGCTTCAAAACTGCCTGCAAAGCGCGGAGTTAATTTCTTTGTCCGCAAGGGCAAGGACGTTGAGGAGCGCTTTATCGGCAATGCCTATATGTTCAAGCCCGAGGAAAGAAAGTCTCTTCTGAAAATAACTACAGACGCTCCTGATCCGACAGTTATTACCAAGCCATTTTATGCTAATGTAAAGGATAAGGACGACGTTACAAAAATGCAGTATCTTGATCTGCATATGTGGATGGCAGGAGATATTCTCCTTAAAGCTGATAAAATGAGTATGGCTAATTCGCTGGAGCTTCGCGTTCCGTTCCTTGACAAAGAGGTAATGGCTTTAGCTGAGAAGATACCTACAAAATATCGTGTAACTCACGATAAGGGCACTGACGAGACCAAGTATATCACCAAATATGCTATGCGTCTTGCCGCAAAGAAGGATACTCCCGAGCAGACTGCCAAAACTGCGGCAAAGAAGAAGCTTGGTTTCCCTGTTCCGATAAGAGTATGGCTCAAAGAAGACAAGTACTACGAGCTTGTAAAGAGCTATTTTGAAAGCGAAAGCTCTAAGGAGTTTTTCAATACCGCTCCCCTGCTGAAGCTTCTTGATGACCACCGTGAGGGCAAGGCTGATAACAGCCGAAAGATTTGGACTGTGTTCATTTTCCTCATCTGGTACAAGGTCTATTTTGAAAATAACGGAAAATACTGATAAACGGAGATAATATGGCAAGTAAGGTTACCTATAAGTACATTAAACAGAACCCTGATATAATGGAATATATCCGCAGAGCTGACAATGCGCTTGAAGCTCTCGGATATACCGAGCATTCATTTCCACACGTTGAGCGTGTGGCTCATACCTCAGCGCTTATACTTGAAACTCTCGGATACGACGAGAGGACAGTGGAGCTGGCTAAGATAGCCTCCATAATGCATGATATCGGCAATGTTATAAACCGTGTCGACCACGCACAGAGCGGAGCTGTAATGGCTTTCAGGCTTCTTGATAATCTCAGTATGCCTGCTGACGAGATATGTTCGATAATCTCAGCTATAGGCAATCACGATGAAGGCACAGGACAGCCTCTGGACGCTATTTCCGCGGCTATGATAATCGGTGATAAGACCGACGTGCGCAGAAGCCGTGTCCGTAATACAGACCTGCTCACATTCGATATCCATGACCGAGTAAACTATGCTGTTGTACAGTCGGCTGTAAAATTCAACGATGACAAATCTTCAATAATCCTTGAGCTTCAGATAGATACTGAAATATCCTCTGTTCTTGAATATTTTGAGATATTTATGAAGCGTATGCTCCTTTGCAGGAGAGCTTCCGAGTTCCTCGGAGTTCAGTTTGAAATGATAATAAATGACAGTAAAATACTGTAAAAATATAACGGAGGTACAAAATATGATTTCGGAATATCAGCATCTTATTGACCTGAACGATTATCCTGTTTCATGGTGGAAAAAGGTGGTAGAGCTTGGTGAAAAGATATATCAGTCCCCTGCCGATTTTGCCCATGAGTGTGACGGGAAGATAATGGCTACCCTTTTCTATGAGCCCTCCACACGTACACAGATGTCATTCCAGACAGCTATGATACGTCTTGGCGGACAGATAATAGGTTTCGATAACCCTGCAAACTCGTCTGTTTCAAAGGGCGAGACCATAAAGGATACCACTAAGATCGTCAGCAATTATGCAGATGTTCTCGTTATACGTCACCCTATTGCAGGAGCGGCAAAGGCGGCTTCTCTTACGGCTGACTGCTCTGTTATCAATGCAGGTGACGGCGGACACCTCCACCCGACACAGACACTCACAGACCTGCTCACTCTGAAGATAGAGAAAAAGACTCTCTCAGGACTTACAATAGGTATGTGCGGAGACCTTCTCAACGGCAGAACTGTTCATTCTCTCTGCAAGGCTCTCAGTATGTTCCCAGACAATAAGTTTGTGTTCATTTCTACAAAAGAGCTTGGTATGCCTGCCTACATAAAGGACATTATCAAGGCAAACGGAAGCAAGTTCAAGGAAGTCAAGACTATTGAAGAAGCTATCGGCAGTCTTGATGTTCTCTACATGACAAGGATACAGCAGGAGCGCTTTGCAAGTGAGGAAGAGTACCTTGCTCAGAAGAATACCTATGTTCTTGACAGAAAGAAAATGCTCGGAGCAAAGAAAGACATGATAGTTATGCATCCCCTTCCGAGAGTTGATGAAATAACAGTTGACGTTGATGACGATGAGCGTGCAATGTATTTTAAGCAGGCTAAATACGGTATGTATGTGCGTATGGCGCTTATAATGACTATTCTGAAGGAAAAGAAGTCATCTGAGACTCTCAAGGGCAAGATATTCAGCGGAGTTCGCTGCTCGAATCCGAAATGTATCACAAATCATGAGGAGTATCTTCCAAAGAGCTTCCGTTCAAGCGGTGATGAAACCCTTCTTGAATGTGAGTACTGCGATGAAAGAAAGCTTATATAAGTTTAAAAGCCACAGCATTAAGCTGTGGCTTTTGTGTTTATGACTCACATCTGTGAATTACCTTTACAGGGCATGATTCAATGCATATTCCGCAGTTCGAGCAGTTGCTGTGGTCAATAGAAGCATGGAAGTTATTGACGATAATAGCTTCATTGGGGCACTTCTTTTCGCATATCTTACAGCCGATACAGCCGTTCTTGCATACGAGCTTTGTGACCTTGCCGTTGTCTCCTGACGAGCATAAAACGTCAATGCACTTTGATACGGGCTTTATCTCTATAAGCTGATTAGGACAGACTGCTGCGCATTGTCCGCAGGCTCCGCATAGAGCAGGTGTTACTTTAGCGATACCGCTGACGATTTTTATAGCGTCATGTTCGCATACGGTCACACAGTCTCCGAGACCGATACAGCCGTATTTGCACATACCGCTGCCGCCGTAAAAACGCTTTACAGCCTTACAGGACTGCACTCCATCAAATAGAAAAGCCTTTTCTGTAGCGTTACAGTCACCGCTGCAATGAACAACTGCTGTCATTGGAACAACTTCTGCTGCTTTTGTTCCGAGAATAGCTGCAATATTATTTGCGGCTTCACTTCCGCCCGGACGGCAAAGATTGGTTGCTGCGCCCTTATTTATTATTGCGGAAGCGTAGTCCGAGCAGCCTGCAAAGCCGCAGGCTCCGCAGTTTGCCTGTGGCAGAGCTTCGTTTATTTTCTCTATTCTTTCATCGACCTTTACATAGAATACCTTTGCAGCTATGGTAAGAAGAACTCCTGCGAGAATACCGCAGCCGCCGAGTATAAGAGCAGGGATAAGATAAGTCATATCGAATACCTCCTCACTTGATAAGTCCTGCAAAGCCCATAAAGCTTATTGAGACTATAGAGGCAGCAATAAGAGTAGCAGGAACTCCCTTGAATGTCTCGGGAATATCTGCATATTCAAGCTTTTTGCGTACTCCCGAGAAAATGACAAGCACTATCATGAAGCCGAGTCCGCCGAAGAGAGCATTGATAATGGACTGGAAAAAAGTGTAATTGTTGTCGATGTTAAGAACAGTAACGCCGAGAACAGCGCAGTTTGTAGTTATAAGCGGCAGATACACGCCAAGAGAGCTGTACAATGACGGTACGCACTTTTTCAGGAAATTCTCCACCAGCTGAACGAACAGAGCGATTACAAGGATAAATACCACTGTATCGAAGTATTCAAGTCCGTTTGGAACGAGTATTCCGTGGTGTATCGGGTATGTAACTATAGTTGCGCATATCATTACGAAAGTAACTGCGACACCCATTCCTGCTGCGCTGTCAAGCTTCTTTGATACACCGAGGAACGGACAAATTCCCATGAATTTTGAAAGGACAAAGTTATCTGTCAGCATTGCTGAGAGCATAATTGCAAGTATTGTCTTCAATGACAGTCACCTTCCTTTCCGCAGTTCTTAGCATTCGGACAGCCTCCGCAGCCAAGCTCCTGAGGCGGCTTTTTATTTTTGAGCTTATTTACAGCAGCAATTATCATGCCAAGAGTGAAAAATCCGCCAGCAGGCATGATAAAGAACAGCATTGGATTTTCGCTGAGTACAGGTAATTTTATTCCCATCCACTGACCTGCGCCGATTATCTCACGTACAGAGCCCATGAGGAATAAAGCCAGAGTAAAGCCTGCGCCCATGCCTAAAGCGTCAAATGCAGAGGCTAAAATGCCGTTTTTACTTGCGAACATCTCAGCTCTGCCGAAAATGATACAGTTTACGGTAATAAGCGTGAGATAAATACCGAGGCTATCATACAAACTTGGCACGAAGCCTTCAAGCAGGAAGCCTATGAGAGTTACAAAGCTTGCGATAATAACGATAAACGCAGGGATTCGCACCTTGTCGGGAATAGCCTTTCTGAGTGCGGAAATAACTATATTAGAACCAAGGAGAACGAATGTGGTCGCAAGTCCCATGCCTATTCCGTTCATAGCCTGTGTGGTAACGGCAAGAGTAGGACACATACCCAGAAGCATAACAAGGGTTGGGTTCTCCTTGATTATGCCTTTTGTAAGCTCTTTTATGAGGGGAGTTTTCTTATCAGCCACCGAGTATCGCCTCCTTGTTTTCATTGTATGCTTTAAGCGCAGTATCTACTGCGTGTTTCATTCCGTTGGAAGAAAAAGTTGCGCCGCTTACAGCGTCAAAGCTGTCTGACGGCTGTGAAAGTCCGTAGAATTGCTTTCTGAAATCAGCTTCATCACGAACCTTAGAGCCAAGACCTGGGGTTTCGCCAAGAGAAACGAACTCGATTCCTGAGATGCTTCCTTGTGCGTCAAAGCCCACAAGTATGTTTATACCGTCCTTTGAGTAGCCGTCTGTGATAACTTGTATAACGGTTTTCTTATCGGGAGTTACAGCAATAGTCTGTATCTCATCATAGCCGCATTTTATGTTTACGACCTTACTTTCGGTCTTGCCGAAAAGAGCTTCAACACTGCTGCTGAACTTCTGAGACTTCTGCTCTGCTATGCTGTCTTTGGTAAGCTCATAAGCGAATACAAGAAGCAGAGAAGCTATCACGCATATTATAGTAAGTACAACGGTAGGCTTTACCTTATCCTTCATTCTTCTCAGCCTCCTTTGCACCAAGTACCTTAGTTCTTGTAAGCTGCTCGATATACGGAGTAAGAACGTTCATAAGGAGTATTGAGAACGAAACGCCCTCGGGATAAGAGCCGAAACGTCTTATGATAAACGTTATGATACCGCAGCCGAGTCCGAATACTATCTTGCCCTTTGTTGTTATAGGAGTTGTTGCGTAGTCTGTAGCCATGAAAAATGCTCCGAGGAATACGCCGCCTGCGAGTATCTGATATACAGGATCAGAGCCGCTGATCCAGCTGAGAATGAACAGACTGCCGATGAATGAAAGTGGAGCTGCAAGGGAGATTATCTTTCTTGCTGCGAGATAAAGTCCGCCTATGAGAAGTGCAAGAGCGCAGGTCTCACCGAGACAGCCCCCTGTTTTTCCAAGAAACAGGTCGAGGTATGATACGGCATTGTCAGTTCCGGCAAGAGGGAGCGGTGTTGCGCTTGATATTGCGTCAAGGTCTGTGTGTGTGAATGGCTCTACCCATTTTGTCATTGCCGCAGGGAAACTTATCATAAGCACAATACGTGCGGTTATGGCAGGGTTTGCGAAGTTCTGTCCAAGTCCGCCGAAGAGCTGCTTAACAATGACTATTGCTACAAATGAGCCTATGACAGCCATCCAATACGGCAGAGTCGAAGGCAGATTCATAGCAAGTATAAGACCTGTGACAACAGCTGAAAGGTCTCCGATAGTATTGCTGCGTTTCATCATTGCGCGGCATACGTATTCAAAAAATATGCAGCTTCCGATACAGACCGCAGTCAGCGGAATAACGCGCAAACCGAAGAAATATACCGCTGCTCCCCATGCAGGAAGAAGAGCGATTATAACATTCAGCATTATATTTGTGGTTTTAGTGTAGTTCTCGTCATGTGGGGACGGCGAAACAATAAGCTTATCCATTGGTCATCCGCCTCCTTACTTTCTTGGGATAAGTGCTTTTGCAAGCTGATTGGTTTCTGCCAGCTTTCTGTTTGCAGGACAGACATATGTACAGCTGCCGCAGTTCATGCAGAGCATGACTTTAAGCTGCTTGAGTTCTTCTATATTACGTATTTTATAAGCTCTGTCGATATCTGCGGGCATAAGTCCCAGCGGACAAACTCTTACACATCGTCCGCAGCGTATACAGTTCGATGTTTTGCGCTCGTCATAATGATTGAAAGCAAGGAGTGCGTTTGATGTCTTTACTACAGGCATATTTATATCAGGAACGCTCATTCCCATCATAGGACCGCCTGCGATGAGTTTTTTTATAGACGGGATATCGGCTTTGCAGAATTCAAGAAGTTCTTTGAAGGACGTTCCGATGACAGTGCGGACATTTTTAGGCTCCCCTACTGCATTTCCGTCAATTGTAAGGCGGCGTGTGACAAGGGGCATACCTGTCTGCATATAGCGGTAGAGAAATGCAACGGTTGACACATTCATAACAATTACGCCTGCGTCGGCTGGCAGTGAGCCCTCGTTGACAATTCTTCCCGTTGAGTTATAGATGATGACCTTTTCAGCGCCCTGCGGATATGCAGAGGGCAGAGTTATGATGTCTATAGTATCATCATTTTCAGCCATAGCCGTGAAATTCCTGATAGCTTCGGGCTTGTTTGCTTCGATAGCGAGTTTTGCAGATTTTATGCCCAGCTGAGACTTTACCATATTTATACCGTTGATAATATCCTGTGGATTTTCTATCATCTCTCGGTAATCGGCAGTTATGTAAGGCTCGCATTCAGCCGCATTAATTATCAGTGTATCAATATCAGCTTTTGGATTCAGCTTTATATGTGTAGGGAATCCTGCGCCGCCAAGTCCGCAGGCGCCGCTCTGACGAACAGCTTTTACAAAACTTTCCTTATCCGTAACAACAGGCGGCTTGACTTCATCTGATACAGTCTGAAGTCCGTCTGTTTCTATCTCTATCATTTTGCAGACTATTCCCATAGCGTTTCGATAATCGCTTATGGCAGTTACCTTTCCTGAAACGCCTGAGTGTACTGGAGCACTGAATGCAGCGTCGGTATCGCCTATCATCTGACCGACTGCAACTGTGTCCCCTACCTTTACAAGAGGCTGACACGGAGCGCCCATAGTCATTGACATAGGTATAGTGACTTTGGAAGGAACAGGAAAATCTACAGTAGAGCTGTTTTCCGTATTTTTACGGTGTTTAAGCTTTATACCGTTAAGCTTTTTCATATATTTCTCCTTGATATAACGGCTTGATGTTAGCCATTTTGTTTTCGGTAATAATGTAGCATTGAAAGCAGGGCGAAATGAGCCCATACAATAATATTATATATGAAAACAGTATAATATTCAAGAGTTTTTTACAAAAAAATTCATATTCTATTAAAGAAAATAAAGGAAAAATTAAAAGGCACCCGAAAGTGCCTTTAAAAACAAAAATAAAAAGCATCTGCTGTTGCAGATGCTTCGAGAGGCGCCACCCAGATTTGAACTGGGGATCAGGGTGTTGCAGACCCACGCCTTACCACTTGGCTATAGCGCCGCAATTGGAGCGGATTACGAGGCTCGAACTCGCTACCTCCACCTTGGCAAGGTGGCGCTCTACCAGATGAGCTAAATCCGCATAATGGCGACCCCGAACAGATTCGAACTGTCGACCTCCTGCGTGACAGGCAGGCGTTCTAACCAACTGAACTACGAGGCCAAAGAATTGGTGGGGACTACAGGGCTCGAACCTGTGACCCTCTGCTTGTAAGGCAGATGCTCTCCCAGCTGAGCTAAACCCCCACTTTTTCTTCCGTTCATCGGTTAATCAGTTCCGACGACTTTAATATTATACCACGATATTTTATGTTTGTCAAGCAATTTTTTGAAATTTTTCAAAAAAATTTTTGTAAACGATAAAAGCTCGGTATATCGTTAAAATACAATGGTCAGATAATATAGAACCAGCTTTCATCAGGATCGACTTCTTCTTTCTGGATAGAGATCTGAGAGTCAAAGTAATATCTGAGCTCCTGATTCTTGATACTTACCTTTGCTCCCTCAGGGATAGAGCGTGTGATAAATGCGTTACCGCCTATTACAGCATTTTTGCCGACAACTGTCTCGCCGCCAAGTATAGAAGCTCCTGAGTAGATAGTAACATTGTCTTCGATTGTAGGGTGACGCTTTTTGTTGCGAAGTGACTGACCGCCTCTTGTTGAGAGCGCACCAAGTGTAACGCCCTGATATACCTTAACGTTGTCCCCTATTACTGTAGTTTCACCTATAACTATGCCTGTTCCGTGGTCAATGAAAAAGTATTTTCCGATAGTAGCACCCGGGTGTATATCAATACCGGTTTTGCTGTGAGCGTGCTCTGTCATTACACGAGGGATAAGTGGCACCCCAAGGAGAAACAGCTCGTGTGCCAGTCTGTTTACCAGTATAGCATATAATCCGGGATAAGAATAGATTATCTCATCCTTATTATATGCGGCAGGGTCACCGTCATATGCAGCCTGAACGTCAGTTTCGATATAGCTTCTTATTTTTGGTATCTTATCGAGAAATTCAAAGGTTATCCTTTCAGCGTTCTCGTTTATTTCGTTTTCACTGAGATTGACATATTTTTCATCATAGCGCAGTACAATAGAAATCTGACGTATAAGCTTAAAGATAACATCTTCAAGTATCATAGAGATGTTATTGCGGACCGTGTAGACGCGATAGCTTTTATTTCGGAAATATCCAGGAAAAACAATTCTTCTCAGAGACTCGATTATATCAATGATATTTTCGTTATCAGGGTGGTCAAATGTTTTGACCTCATCTATAGTTCTGTTATCCTGATAGTCAAGAAGTATCTTTTTTGACAGATTATTGATATTTTCTTCAAGCTTATGCATTCTTGCCACCTCACGCGAAAATTATATGTACTGTTATGCCATAAATATATTATATATAATTATACAACAATTCACTTATATAGTCAATAGGCATTATATGCGTATTTTACTTGACTTTGTTCAGAATTAGCGTTATAGTATTATATGAATAATACTAAGTGAGGGTTATCATGAACAGCAGTATAGACAACTCCATAACAGGAGAATTCAGCAAGAGCATATGGTCGAAATTCCGTAAAGGCATTGAGGAATACAGGCTTATCGAAAATAACGATAAAATAGCTGTATGCATTTCAGGCGGCAAGGACTCCATGCTCATGGCTAAATGTATACAGAGACTACAGAAATACGGCAATATTGACTTTGATGTCGAATACATAGTTATGGATCCCGGGTACGCCGACGAAAACAGGAAGAAAATCGAGGATAATGCTAAGCTTCTTGATATTCCGATAAAGATTATGAATACGAGGATATTTGAATCTACGGAGAAAGTTGAAAAGAATCCCTGCTTTCTGTGCGCAAGACTTCGCAGAGGCTGGCTTTATAAAACTGCTCAGGAGCTTGGCTGCAATAAAATAGCACTGGGACACCATTTTGACGATGTTATCGAAACTATTCTTATGGGAATGCTGTACGGCTCACAAGTGCAGACCATGATGCCAAAGCTTCACAGCGAGAATTATGAGGGAGTGCAGGTCATTCGTCCATTGTATCTTGTGAGAGAAAGTGATATTATCCGCTGGTGTGAATACAATGGGCTTGAATTTATACAGTGTGCCTGCCGTGTCGCTAAAAGCGAGGGCAGTTCAAAGCGTGCTGAGATAAAACAGCTTTTGCAGCAGCTTCGCATGACTAATCCTGCTGTTGATATGAATATTTTCCGCAGTGTAGAGAATGTCAATCTTCAGACGCTCATATCCTATCATCGCGGCAGCGAATATCATCATTTCCTTGATGATTTCGATAAAGGACTCAGTATCAAGGGCACAAATAACTTTGCGGATAAGAAAGATGAAACGGAGCAGGAGCAATGCTGAAAAAATTACGCGGCAGTTTAATGCTTCTCACAGCGGCTTTCATATGGGGAACGGCTTTTGTGGCTCAAAGCAAGGGTATGGACTATGTTGCCCCCTTTACTTATAATGCTGTACGTACACTTATTGGCGGAGTTGTCCTTATCCCGATGGTTTTCTTATTCGGACAAAAAAGCCGCAGAAAAGTTTCGGAAAATAATAATAAAATAAGCTTTATTGGCGGAATTATCTGCGGACTGGTGCTTTTTGCTGCAAGTTCATTTCAGCAGTTGGGTATAAGTCTTACATCTGCGGGGAAGGCTGGCTTTATTACTGCACTTTATGTTGTTATTGTTCCCGTAATCAGCATAATATTTGGGCAAAAATCAAACCTCAAGATGTGGATTTGCGCTTTTACTGCGATCATCGGATTCTATCTCTTGTGTATAAAAGAGGGCTTCAGGCTTTCCAAAGGCGATTTGTACGTTCTTATTTGCGCAGTATTTTATTCAGTTCACATCATAGTTATTGATCATTTCAATTCAAAGGGCGCTGAGCCTGTAAAAATGTCCTGTGTGCAGTTTTTTACCGCAGGAAGCATTATGATGATATGTATGTTTATTTTTGAGTCCCCTGCCCTGTCGGCTGTTTGGGCTGCAAAGTATACCATATTATATGCAGGAGTAATGTCCTGTGGAGTTGCTTATACATTGCAGATTATCGGACAAAAATACACTGAATCTGCTGCCGCTGCGCTTATAATGAGCCTTGAATCAGTATTTGCTGCACTTGCTGGCTGGATAATTCTAAGTGAACATATGAGCATGAAGGAATTTGCAGGCTGTATTTTAGTATTTGCAGCTGTTGTTTTTTCACAGCTCGATATAAGCTTCAAAAACAGAATACACATCAAAGAAAAGGGCAATACATGAGTATTGCCCTTTTATACTGTTATATTTTTAGTTATGAGCACATTGTCGTTCTCAATGTCAAGTTTTATGCTGTCTCCTTTTGTGATTTCGGAACTTATTATCATATTTGCAAGCCTGTTCTCGAACATTTCAACAGCCTTTCGCTTTATTTGACGTGCTCCGTATTGATATGTGCCGTTTACTGAAGCTAATGATTCAATAACCCTATCCGTAAATTCAATATTGATCCCGATTGAATCTGAGCGTTTTTTCAGGTCTTCAAGAGCTTGTCGGCTTATTTTTAGCAGGTCATTTTTTTCAAACGGTCCAAAAACGATAATTTCATCTATTCGGTTAAGAAATTCAGCTGAGAAATAGTTTTTTACAGCTTCAATAGCTCTGTTTTCAAGGCTTTCATGATTGTTTTCGGCAAAACCAAGCGATGATCTCATTATCATATCCTCTGCGCCTAAATTTGAAGTCATTATTATTATACAGTTTCTGAAGCTTATTTTTCTCATAAGTGAATCGGTAAGCATACCGTAATCAAGTATCTGGAGCAGGATATTCAGTACCTCTTTCTCGGCTTTCTCAATTTCATCGAATAGTATCAATGAATAGGGATTTCTTCTAACCTTTTCGCAAAGATTATTATCGTTGTTGTCGTAGCCTGCATAGCCAGGAGGTGCGCCAATAAGCTTTGCAACTGAATGTTTTTCCATATATTCCGACATATCTACTCGTATCAGATTATTTTCACTGTCAAAAAGGCATTCTGCGACAGCCTTGGAAAGTTCTGTCTTGCCTACTCCTGTAGGACCTGCGAACAAAAGCGAAGCAATTGGTCTGTTTGTATCACGAAGCCCTACCTTAGCTCGATATATAGCGTTTGTGACTTTTTCGACGGCGTGTTCATGTCCTATTATGCGCCTTGAAATAACAGATTTCAGTCTGCTGAGCTTTTCTGATTCGTGTGAGGATATTTTGCTTGTTGGTATGCCTGTTTTCAATGAAATTACTGTATTCAGGTCATCTTCCGTTACACAGCAATTTTTAGGTGCTTCGATGACTTTGTTGAGCCTTGACAGCTTTACTCCTTCCATATCAATGAGTTCAGTATCTTTTTTCAGCTTCTGGCAGCTGTTTTTTATCTTTGCCCATGCGCAGGCTTCATCAAGTATGTCGATAGCCTTATCAGGCAGAAATCGGTCAGTTATATAGCGTTTTGAAAGCTCCACTGAAAGTCGGATAATATCGTCGTTTATTTTTATATCATGGAATGATTCGTAGTTTTTTCGCAGTCCCTTTATTATCTCGATACAGCTGTGATTATCGGGCTCGTTTACCTTTACGGGCTGAAAACGTCGCTCTAAGGCAGCGTCCTTTTCTATTGTTTTTCTGTATTCGTCAAATGTTGTAGCTCCTATAAGCTGGAGCTGTCCCCTTGCGAGCTGAGGCTTCATTATATTTGCCGCGTCGATCGCACCTTCAGCAGCTCCTGCACCGACAATAGTGTGTATCTCGTCTATGAAAAGAATGATATTCTTTGCTTCTGCGGCTTCTTCTATGCAGGATTTTACCCTTTCCTCGAAGTCTCCGCGGTATTTGGCTCCAGAAAGCATGGAAGTAAGGTCGAGTGAGAAAATATACTTGTTTTTCAGATTATCAGGGACGAGATTTCGTATGAACATAGCGGCAACTCCCTCGACTATAGCTGTCTTACCGACGCCTGCTTCTCCTATCAGACAGGGATTGTTCTTTGTTCTGCGTGAAAGGATCTGTAAAACCCGTTCTATTTCACTTTTTCGTCCGATAAGAGGATCATTCTGATTGATAACTGCAATGTCCGTGATATTCTTTCCGAATCTGAAAAGATTCGGATACTGCGAAGGCTTGGGTTTTAACGATTCATAGAGCTTTATATTCATTTCTTCATCGGTAATGCTTCTGAGTCTTTCACATAAATATGGTATATCAGCATCTGTACGTTTCAGCACTGTACATGCACTGCATGATGATTCTTTTATTATAGCTGCAAGAATATGCTCGGGAGAGGCTTTTTTTACTCCTGTATTTATTGCGGCTGAATAGGCTGTTTCGAGAATATGTTTAGTTGCTGTTGTAAAAAAGCGCTGATTCAGTATTGACGGTGTCCCCCTTCCTACCATATTAATTATCTCTTTTTCTGCAAGGTCATAGGATATGCCGCTTTCAATAAGCATTTTGGCAGCATCTGAGATTTCGTCGTCAAGCATAGAAAGCAGGATATGCTCGCTGCCGACATACGTATGTCCGAGTTCAGAGGCGTGGTCAATAGCTCCTTCTATCATTTGTATTGCTTTACGTGTGAATTTTTCGTTGTTTATCATAGCTTGCTCCTTTTATATTGTTCTACATATATTATGCCACTATATCTGTGCGATAACTGTCGAAACAGCGATTGCAATAAAATCTGTAACACTTTTTTTGCTATTGCATACTATGTACTATAAAGCGAACAGAAAACGCTTTAAATACATTATTCAAGGAGCTTTTAATTATGTGTAATTCATGCTTTGGCGGAAACAATTGCTGGTGTATCATTCTCTTAGTACTTCTCGTTATCATTCTCTTTTCGGGCTGTGGTAACAATGGCTGTGGCTGCGGTGACTGCGGCAACAATAACGGCTGTGGCTGCGGCTGTTAAGAAAAAGAAAAGGGACTGCATTTTGCGTGCTATCCTTAACGGAACTTTATTAAATTCATATGTAACCCGAGGGCATAATGTCCTCGGGTTTCTTCATTTTAGCAAGCTGTCTGTGCAAATGTCTTGTTTTCGGACGGCTTTAGAATCGGCGCAGGCTCATGAATTGTCTGGAAGGTGTAGCGTATCAGTATGGTGTTACCGCAAGTCCGCGAGTATTTCTCAGGTTTCTCATAGACTTCGATGCGTGATATGAACGCTCTGAGCAATTCGGGAGTAACCTCTTTCAGTTCAATGTTAGCCTTCGCCTTTTCGATGAAATCAAGCACGTATTTCTCCTGTAAACTCATATTGTCGAGCTGATTCGAGAGTGTAGAAAGTTCTGCTTTCAGCTCGGACTGCTCCTTTTCGTAGCCTGCTGCAAGGCTGTCGTAACGCTCAGGAGTTATCCTGCCTGTCACTCTATCTTCATATAGACAGCGTATAATGTTGTCAAGCTCCTTGTTACGTTTTTCCAGCTTTGATTTCTTCTGCTCTGACTCTTTTCGGAGTTTCTGAGCTTCCTTTTCACCGTTCTGCATTGCCATTTCATAGAACTGCTGTGGATGCTCACGTGCAAGTAACGTTATTTTTTTGAGTTCCGCGAGAACTACCGCATCCAGCTCTATCGCTTTTATGTGATGAACGGAGCAATAGCTTCCTCCCTTAGTCTGATAACCGCCGCACTGATAATAGTTGTTCTCAGGCTTTATGCTCTTTCCTCGATGAAGATACATTTTCGAACCACAGTCAGCACAGTAGATATATCCAGCGTATTTGTCAGTGTCACCCTGTCGGTCGGGTCGCTTTCTTCCCTCATAATGCTTCTGAACAAGTGCAAACAGTTCTCGACTGATTATTGCTTCGTGCGTATTCTCAAAGATGAGTATATTTTCGGGGGTGTTCTTGATACGTTTCTTCAGCTTATTGGACTTGCTGTAAGTTTGAAAGTTTACAGTATCGCCGCAATAAATCCGATTGGACAGCATATCTCTGACCGTACTCTGAGTCCAAAGGTATGGATGTTCAAGGTCAGGGTGTTTGTTTTTTGTTCCTTTGGTGTGAAACTCATAAACACCGGGACTTTCAATTTCGTGCTCTTCCAGGTATCTGCATATTGCCCTCGTTCCCTTGCCGTCTGCACAGAGTTCGTAGATTGTCCTTACGACTGGTGCTGCAATTGGATCAGGGATAAGTTGTTTCGTATTGTCGGGATTCTTTATGTATCCGTATGGAATCGAAGTCCCGACACGCTCTCCGCGTTCACCTTTTGCCTTGAATACAGCGCGTATCTTCTTGGAACAGTCACGGGCGTAAAAATCATTAAAGTAATTCTTTATACCTGACATTTCGTTGAAACCGTTTGCACTGTCAACACCGTCAGTCACCGCAATGAAGCGGATATCGTAAGCAGGGAACACGATCTCCATGAGCTTGTCAGTCTCCAAGTGATCACGTCCAAGCCTCGACTGGTCTTTGACAATGACCGTTCCTACAAGTCCGTCCTCGACATCTTTCAGCATACGAACGTACTCAGGTCTGTTCTTATTGACTCCGCTGAAACCGTCGTCAACATAATACTGACAGTTTCGGAAGCCATTCCGCTCTGCGTACTCACTTAGCATCTTCTTTTGATTTTCTATCGACAGCGACTCGCCCTCACGAGCGTCTTCCTGTGAAAGTCGGCAATACAAAGCTGTTATTAAATCATTGTTTGGTTTCATAAATCCTCCTTCTCTGGAAACCAAACCGAATAGGACTCTGTTGGTGCGCCTCTCGGCACACCAACAGTATACCCCAACTCGGCTCAAAAGTCCAGTAAAAATTTTGTTAACTTACTTTCACAAGAAAGCGGAGTCTGTCCTCTACGGTCACATCTGTGTCAGTTGGAAATGCATTTATGACGGTAAAGGTCTTGCCGTCAATCGTGACCTCATCTATCTCATACTGCGTTCTCCGTAGTTCCGCATACTTGTTCGTTGAAGTTTTATTATCCTTTTCTGCCATTCAATAACCACACTCCTCTTAGTTGTCTTGTTCGTATTTCTTATGAATCTTACGTTGTTCATGATTCATCTCTCCTTTTCAAGTTTTTGATTGGGTGTCAACCCATGTGTATTCCGTGAGCTTCCTTCCACTCTCGCTCCTCGGCGAGTGCTTTGCGATCAATGTGCTCCCGAGCGTACTCATTATCTTCGGCAGGCTCGTCATCAATCATCGAAGCCACAGCTGCAACGCCGCCGACAACGCTATCAATACCGACTGCGAGATCACTATCCACTTGGCAACTTTCAATCTGAGCCTGTGCTTGTATTCGTCGAGCTCTTTCATCTTCAAGCCATATTCCTCGTTCAGCTTCCCAGCCTGTGATGACAGGTCCGCCGTTGACTTCTTCAACTGCTCGACTGCTAAAGTCGCGGTTTCCGACATTTGATCCAGCAGCTCTCGACAGGTCGCTATGGTATCCCTCTGCTCGGAGCGTACTGTTTTCAGCACCTGTTCTGTCTCTGCTTTCGTCGCCAGCACCGAGAGTCGGCTGAGTATTTCCAGCTGCTCCTGCGACATCAGCTTGTTCAATTCTATCAGCGCTCTCCAGTTGGAATCGAGCACCACCACTGTCGGCTGAGTGTCCGCTGCTGCCGACAATTCCTTGTCGTACATCTGCTGCAATTCTTCTTGTTTTGAATTCATACTCCATATTCTCCTTTCTGTATTTGTCGCCGTGAAGCTTATTGTCACGGCATCTCCTGCCATTAGGACAAGTGTAGGTGATGTATTTGCGGTTGTCCTCCCACCTGACATCGTAGCCCTGCTGCTTCATTAAGTAGCAGAACTGCTTCTTTGATTTCGCCTGTTTCATCACCTGATTGATGACGTTCATCAGCTCCCACTTGAAGCTCTCGCCGCGCTTGGCTGACCTATACTCACGGTCGGAGAGGTAGTCTATATTCATTTTCTTCTTAGGAGCATCGAGTACATGGACTCCGTACCGCTGACAAATTTCGTCGCTGAGCTTCATCAGTTCCTCGACTGTTTCCTTGTTGGAATGGTACTTCTTCCCGTCCTCGAAGCTGACGGAGTTGAAGACGAAGTGACTGTGAATATGTTCGCGGTCGATATGAGTTGCCACTACAACTTCATATTTGTTGAAGGCTTTCTCCGCGAGCTCCACCGCTATCTTGTGAGCGAGCTCGGGGTCAACCTCATACCCACTCGGGAAACTCTGCACCAGATGATAGTACAATCGACCGTCAGGTTTATGGTACAGGTTCTTGGTTGCGGTCATTTCGTCGAGTGCAGTTTCTGGCGAGCAGTTGACTCCGGTCACGAACCGCTTGTCCTCTGAGACTGTTTTCTCCTTTCGGCTGACGTATTTGAGAACATTCTTCATGCCGCCAGCGGTCTGAGTTTTGTTATTGATAAAATGGATTATGGGCATCACTTCACCACCTTTGCTATCTCACAGACTGCCGCTGTCACTGACCTGTGCTGCTCCACAAGCTCGTCCAATCGAACAGAGTGAAGCCGTCCTTCGTGAGCCAGCATTGCTATCTGATTGAGGTTACGACCAATAGCCTTCTGCTGCTTTGCAACCTCGTCCAGCCCGTCAACTACTACTATTTTCTTATCGAGTGCCGATCTGAGAACGAAGTCGCTGAGGGACAGCTTGTGCCGCTGAGCCTTGTTGTGTATCCGCTCGTACTCGTCGTCGGTACAGCGGATAGTGATCGTTCGATTACGTTTTCTCATTGTATCACGCTCCTTTCTTTGTGCGATTTTTAAGAGGGGGTTCGGGGTTCGCCCCGACCAGCAAGCGTTCGGCGGACTGCCGAATGCGATGCTGGCATTTCATACCTCCGTGACCGATACTGCTCCGTCAGCGGTAGTTTTCTCCTTATGCCAATGCGGTCACACTCGCTCCACGTTGCGCCACAATTGCTTTTGTGGGTGCAGGTGGGATAACTACCCGATTTCTGTATCGGCGGCAAAAACGGGTGTTCTTGTGCGTGACAGTAACTCAGCCGTGACAGTAAAACTACCAACACGAAAAACTACTGACACGCCCCGCAGATGAAGCTATATAGAGCTTTGTGAGCTGTCTGGCAGTGCCTGCGTGACGGTAACATTTCTACCGTCACTACTGTCACGCTATCACTTGCAAAAGGAAAAATGTGGGAGCAGTATCCTTTTTGCAAATTGATATGTTTTTAGCGGATTTTTATTGTCCCTCAATAGTATTATGGTTCGGTTTTTCAGTTTTGCATAAAATCAGGTAACAATTTCAATTCTTTCAAAACGACAATTATTAAACTCAGGGGCAGCATAATTATGAGAACTTTTGTGACTACAATTGAGCGTTTGCGAGGATATATCAGCGTTTGCAGACATCTCAGGGACAGCAGGGACGCCATTTTCTTCGCACACATATATTCTGCCACTGCTGTCCCTGTCAGCGCGACAATTGTACTCGCAGAAGATAAAATGTGGGAGCAGTATCCTTATTGCAAATTGACATGTTTTTGAATACGTTTTTTGCCCTTGCGCAGTACTGTTCCTTTCATTCCGCCTTGCGTGACGTGAGAGAAGTATTTCACAGCTCGATGCGCTAAGTCCTCTGAGCTATCGCGGCGCACTTGACTGCTGTGTATCACTCCTGCGCAGGATATTCAATTTTCAAGTTTCTGATTTGCCAACTCTACTTATAGGGGAATGGGAGAGGCGTTTTGCATACCCATTTCACAAAACTTTCACATTGTTTTGTAAGTCTGCATAATTGTTAGTTTGTTAGATGATTCTTTTTTATCTTCCTGTATAATAGCCCACGGTAAGAGAGCTTCTTACCAAATTATTTTTAATCTTTGTACACTTGTATAACTGACAAGCTGTTTACTAAATCAACGTTGTGCAATAATATTAATAATTCCTAATACTTGTACATGGAGAATAATTATTGACATACGCATGAATATAACGTTACAAGATTGTAAATTGGTATGTTTTGACTTTTTTAATACTTACATAAACAAGTCTTAAACAATTTTTAATAATCTTCTTCCAATCTAGTAGTAGAATACAGATAACAGCTATTTAAGGTCAGTAAATAACTGTTCAAATTAACAAACCAATTTTTAAGAAGGTAAAATATGAAGATTGTCAAAATTAAAAAAATACTTGCTTCAGTGATGGCTGTTGCAACTCTGAGCACTGCAGGTGCTATAACTGCAAGTGCTCGTGAGATAGGAGAATTCGAGGATTTTACAGTTACTTATAGTGGTAATGAGAAATTTACAAGTTACCTTACTAAAGCTGTAACAGATAGAGACGGTGTTGTTAATCTTTCTAACGATACTGGATCAGCTTGGATTACTGCTACTATGAAAAACTCAAATGGCGTATATAGAGGTGGTGTTACTCTTCAGCGCGGTACAAGAGAAACATTTGCTACTCCGAATGCACTCGCTGGCTATCTCTATCGTCTCGGGCTCAGAAAAACCAACAATACAGGCGGTGGTTCTGTCACGATTACGGGTTCATGGTCGCCTGATGAATATTGATTTGAAAGGTGGATTAAAGTCACCTTTCATTTTAACTTAAACAAATCTTAAACTTTTCTAAAAGTTTTTTTAACAAATCCAGTTTAGGTTTGTTTTATTATAAAAAATAGTATGGATTTCGATATAGCTTAGGAGAAATAAATGAAAAGAATTACTAAATTTCGAATGTTTAACAAATATAATGTTATAAGTTTTATAGTGATGCTAATTGTTTTATGGATATCATGGGCATTTGTTAGTTGTTTTATTGAAATTTTGACAATGGATTACTCTGCTCCGGATTTGGGAATAACATCAGTAGAAGAAAAAAATGACGTAAGATACCGTTTTATAATCAGTATTCTAACATGGGAACGATATATAGATTCGGCAATGAATTATATGGTGTATCTTTTTCCAATTTTCTCATTAATAACAGTAATACCTTTTTGTGATGAATTAAAAGGATATTATTCATATCCACAAAGATTTGGAAATTATAAAAAAGCATTGATAAAGGGAATACTACATCATTCATTTATAGGTGGAGCTTTAATTTCGTTGGTTTTTATTGTGTTTTTCTCTATAGGTGCAATTTTTATGATCCCTCAAATCGAAAATATAGGTGGATATGCTTCAATTTTTCCAGATGAGTTTTATAGTAAGCATCCTTATCTCTTTTTTGTCTTTATGAGTATTACAATATACTTTTCGATAGGTTTTACTTTTGGACTTCTTGGTTGTAGTATAGCATTGGCTACAAGAAAAAAACATGATGTAATAATCATTCCTATGATATTATATCTCTGTGATGCTTACATATTGGGCGGAATGTTGGGTTTATATAAGTATCAGATTTTTGGTTCAGTATGTGCTTTCAATACCACTTATTCAACGATTGAAACTTTTATACCACTTATCCCGTTTATTATTATTTCACTTATAATCATTGGATATAGTTTCAAATCTTCCAAATACAATGGTATATTATGAAAAGAAGAAAAATCGTTAGGACATTACTTTGCTTGTTTATAGGTGTATTATTAGGTATCACTTCATATTATATTGCTCTTATTAAATTATCTGCTTATTATGATGGTGATCATACCAAGTTTAACAATAATGATATTATAAATGTAATCTTCGTAAATGAAAAATATAAGATATTGGATTATATAGACGAAAAAGATGTTACCATATTAATGCTTCCTATAGTTTTTCTTTTTTTAGGCATGATCTTATCATCAGATTATCTTTTTTTACCCCAAAAATACTATTGCTTTATCGGCTCAAGGAATGGAACATATAGGAAATTACTATCATATATTTATGGGACGCCGATTATTAATTCTCTTGTTTATTCTTTATCATATATCATTGCGATTTATTCATGTGCAGAACACAAAGTGGATAATCATATATTTACAATGATTCCCGTATATTCTCTTTTTCTGCTAATTATTTCTCGGTTATCTTTTATTGTCCATCAAAAATATAATGGCGGAATTGCAATGATAATTGGAATGCTTTGTATAGTCATGTTTTATATGGCAGATATGTATATTGAAAGATTTCACATTCTGTTATATGATAATAGCGTTCATTGGTTTTACAATATAATGACTCTTGCAATTATAATCCTTGTTTTAATTAATAGTGAAAAATTCATAATCAAGAGGAGGACTGTTTATGTCACTTGAAATGATAAATGTTAGTAAAGAAATTCATGGTCAAACATTACTTAAAGATATTAACGTATGTATTGAAAACGGTAGCTGTTGCGGATTTATTGGAAGAAATGGCTGCGGAAAAACAATGCTTTTACGAGCTGCAGCAGGTTATATGTCTGTAAACGGTACTGTTAGGTGGAAAGGTAAACTAATAGGAAATGGAAAATTCATAAAAAAAGCTGGATTGATAATAGGAGAAACCGATTTAATCGGCGACCTCAGCGGGCTTAATAACCTCAAAGCATTAGCTGAAATTAATAATATTATAGATGATGAAAGAATAGTAGATGTTCTAAAAATAGTAGGCTTATTTGAAGCTAAGGACAAAAAGTACAGAAAGTACTCGCTTGGCATGAAGCAACGTCTTAGAATCGCTCAAGCTATAATGGAATATCCAGACATTCTTATACTTGATGAGCCGTTTAACGGACTTGATAAAGATGGCTGTAAGAGTATTACAAATGTAATACTAACTATGAAAGAGGAAGGAACAACTATAATACTTACATCACATAATGATAGAGATATTGAAAAACTCTGCGATAAAGTTTATGAAATGGATAACGGCGAAATAATTGGAGGAGTCAGCAAATGAGAAATAAGATCATCATGTTTCTTACAGCTTTATTAGTTTTTTCACTAACAAGTTGTCGGAACTACACTTCAACGAGAAATGATAAAAAACCTGAAAGCAATAATGAACAAGCTGTACAAGAAGAAAAAGACGCACTTGATAATATGCCAAGGCTTTCTTTAAACGGTATAGAGCTATGGGAAACAATTGGTCGGAAAGATGGCTTCAGTTTTGACTATAATAAAACAGAAGATCGTGTCTCTCTGGAGTCGGATAATATGCAGATTGTAGCTGGAGGAGAAAAAATAGGAGTGGTTTATTTTGTACTTTATGATGCCAATCCACTTGATAATAATAAATTGAAAGAAGAACTGTTTGATGTTGTTAACATCATATCTGAATACACTGGCATTCAATATAATGAAAATGCAATAATAGAAAGTCTTAATAATGTTGATTATTCTAAGGTAAGAGATAGCTATAGCAACGACTATTCAAACAATGTTGAGTTGTATTCTTGTTTATGGAATGATGGTAAAAAAGACTGCATAGATTTTAGGATAATACCAAAGGGTTGAATCAGCGTTCACTCTATGGTATAATCTAATTGAGGTGATTTGAATGATAAAAACAGTCCTCGTTGCAGATGATGATAAAGAGATTGCTGAACTAATTGAAGTATATTTAAAAAACGAAGGATATTCTGTTGTAAAATGTTACGATGGTGATCAAGCAATAAAAACTGTAATGAATCAAACCATAGATTTAGCAATAATTGATATTATGATGCCCAAAATAAACGGTTTTGATGTATGCAGACAAATCAGAAAAATGTTTAATTTTCCAATAATTATACTGTCTGCCAAATACGAATTCACTGATAAAATTAACGGATTATCAATTGGAGCAGATGACTATATTGTAAAACCATTCCATCCTTTAGAGTTAATGGCGAGGATCAAATCTCAGTTTCGCAGGGTTGAAATATACAATGAGCAAATAAGCAAAGAAGAGTGTGTAAATGAGATTTCTTATCGTGGTATAATTATGAATAAAAACACACATAAATGCATTTTCAACGGTGAAGAACTATTCTTAACACCAACTGAATTTGAAATACTATGGATTCTTTGTGCAGAGCCTGGACAAGTTGTCAGTTCAGAAGAAATATTTGAAAAGGTATGGAAAGAGAAATATTATGAAGGAAATAAAACTGTAATGGTTCATATTAGGCATATTAGGGATAAAATGAATGAGCCCCTTGGAAAACCTAGATATGTAAAAACAGTTTGGGGAGTTGGATATAAAGTTGAATAAAAAACGTACTATATTATTTGCAGCAGCTGTAGCAGGAATTGGAACTGTTTTTCTATGGCTAATTGTTGATATTTTTCTTAATGGTAAGATAAGGGAATTTACATATAATGAACTGCTTGAACATTTTTCACAAGGATGGGAAAGCTTAAGACTATTCTTTTACTTTGTGTTTGCCATAATGCTTTTTGTTGTTGTTATTATTTATATATTAATCCCACAAATATATATAGAAAAGATTAAAAAATCGGAAACAAAAAAAATAAAAAGATTAATTATTGATTTTTTCGAAAACAATTCATTTAATAGTATTGACCCAGATTATTCTGATCTCAAAGAAATCCTATTAGCCCAGAAGCTTCGTTTAGACGAATCGGAAATAAAAAGAAATGAAATGATTTCTAACATAGCTCATGATTTAAAAACTCCTTTAACATCAATTTTAGGGTATTTAATGTTACTAAATGATGAGGAAGAACTTCCTAAGAATATTAGAAAAAAATACACCCGTATAAGTGTTGAAAAAGCTGAACAGTTAAATACTTTAGTTTCCGAATTTTTTGAATTATCTCAATATACATTTGAAGACGTTAGCATAGTCAAATCTGAGATAGATATCAATCAATTAATTGAACAATTAATTGATGAATTCTATCCTGTTTTAAAAGAAACAAATCATGAAATAGTTTTTCAATCTCAAAGCAATTTAAGAATAAGTGCAGATGGAAATAAAATATGTAGAGCATTAGAAAACATTATTAAAAATGCTATCTATCATTCAATACCACAAACTACAATTGAAATAAGACTTGAAAACTTAAAAAATCAAGCTACAATAAAAGTATCAAATGAAAGCGACTATATTTCAACTAATCAATTATCTAAATTATTTGAAAGAAGCTATCGAATAGACGAATCACGAAATTTTAACGGAAATGGAGGACTTGGTTTGCCGATAGCTAAAAAAATAGTTGAAGCACATGGTGGGCAAATCCACGCATCTTATATCGAAGGCACATTTACAGTTACAATCGAAATTTGAATAATTATTAAGTAAGACGGTATTTTTTATCTGTTCAAAAAAGGCAATATCCCATGTGTGGATATTGCCTTTTTAAGTCCTATTCAGTTTGGTTTGTCAATTGTTCCGCTAAGAGCAGCGCACATTGCAGTCCCTTTCGTTTATTCAGCTTTTAAAAGCTTGTTTCTTCTGTTTATAAGCAGCGGCTGTGTTTCATTGATAACGCAGTCTGCTGTTACAGTTACCTTAGCTATGCTGCCGTCAGACGGAACGGTAAACATAGTTTTCATAAGGATAGACTCAAGAATGGAGCGGAGTCCTCTTGCGCCTGTTTTCTGAGCTATAGCTTTCTTAGCTATCTCGGTAAGAGCTTCATCGTCTATTTCAAGCTCAATGTCATCGTATCTGAAAAGCTTCTTGTACTGCTTGATAAGAGCGTTCTTTGGCTCGGTAAGTATTCTTACCAGTGAAGCCTCGTCAAGTTCCTCAAGAACGGATATAACAGGAAGTCTGCCCACGAACTCAGGTACCATACCGAATTTTACAAGATCCTTTGGAACGACCTTTTTGAAGATATTTTCAGTCTCAATGTTATGAGTATTGATATCTCCGCCGAAGCCGATAGGAGCCTTGCCGATACGCTTCTGAATCTGCTTTTCAAGTCCGTCAAAGGCGCCGCCGCAGATAAACAGGATATTCTTTGTGTTTATCTGGATAACCTCCTGATTGGGGTGCTTTCTGCCGCCCTGAGGAGGTACGTTTGAAACAGTACCCTCGATTATTTTGAGGAGAGCCTGCTGAACGCCTTCACCGCTTACATCACGGGTAAGTGATGTGTTCTCGGATTTTCTTGCGATCTTGTCTATCTCATCAATGTAGATGATTCCGCGCTCTGCTGATTTTATATCAAAGTCAGCTGCCTGAATAAGTCTGAGCAGAACGTTCTCAACGTCATCGCCGACATATCCTGCTTCCGTTATAGTAGTTGCGTCAGCTATAGCGAAAGGAACGTTCAGAAGCTTTGCAAGAGTCTGGGCAAGGAAGGTCTTACCAACACCTGTAGGTCCGAGAAGAAGAACGTTGCTCTTCTGGAGCTCAACTCCATCTTTATCGGAAAAGTCCTTGGTGTTCTCCTGACTCATTATACGCTTATAATGATTATAAACTGCGACAGAAAGCGATATTTTTGCATCGTCCTGTCCAATTACATACTCATCGAGAAAAGCCTTTATCTCCATAGGCTTCATGAGTTTCATTGAAGAAACATCATTTTCTGTATCTGCTTTCGATGCTTTTCTATGCGCTTTAGCTACTCCAGAGCCATAGAGCATTTCGTAGCAGTAAGTTACGCATTCATCACAAATATTAGATGAACCTGCCGAGAACATACTGCGAACTCTGTTTTCCCCTTTGCCGCAAAAGCTGCACGATTTAAACGTTTCAGCCATTTAATAACCCCTACCTTTTTGTGATGACCTTATCAATAAGTCCGAATTCAAGAGCCTCCTGGGCTGTCATATAATTATCTCTCTCGCAAGCGGCGTGTATTTCTTCCACGCTCTTGCCTGTATTAGCTGCAATTATTTCTTCGAGTCTGTCTCTTGTACGCTCAAGATTCTTAGCGTGTATCATGATATCGGTCTGCTGACCGCCAAGTCCGCCGCCGATAAGTGGCTGGTGTATCATGATCTCACTGTTTGGAAGAGCTATTCTCTTGCCCTTTGCTCCTGATGAAAGCAGAAATGCTCCCATTGAAGCTGCCATACCGATACATATCGTTGAAACATCGCATTTAATGTAATTCATAGTGTCATAAATAGCCATTCCCGCAGTTACAGAACCTCCGGGGCTGTTTATATAAAGTGAAATGTCCTTTTCTGAATCCTGGCTTTCAAGATAAAGAAGCTGAGCAACAACAACACTTGCTGTAGCATCGTTGACCTGATCAGAAAGCATTATGATTCTGTCATTGAGCAGACGGGAATAGATATCATAGGATCTTTCGCCTCTGCTTGTCTGTTCTACGACATAAGGTACCAGTACGCTCATTTTTATCGCCCTTTCTTTAAAAACAGTTGTCCCACATAAGCTGCGGGACAACATGATATTTTTTATGATTGATTGTCGAAAAAGCTGTTATTCAGCCATTTCTTATGCAACAGAATTGTCTACTACAGCGTTTTCCTTAACGAGCTCGATAGCCTTCTGAACTCTGAGGTCAGTAATATAATCCTCAACAGGGATAAACTTCTTAACTGTTTCAACATCAATGTTATTAGCAGCTGCGATCTCGCCAAGGCTGTTGTTGAGATCTTCGTCAGAGATCTGGATATTCTCGAGGTCTGCGATCTTCTCAAGAGCGAGTCTGAGCTTAACTTCGTTTACAGCTCTGTCTCTGTATGTCTCTCTGAATGAATCCATATCCATACCTGTGTACTGGAAGTAGAGCTTGATGTCCATGCCCTGCTGCTGGAGCTGCTGCTCGAATGATCTCATAAGAGAATCAATTCTCTGCTCGTACATACAATTCGGGATAGGAGCGTCAACCTTGCTGATAAGAGCTTCCATAACAGCGTTCTCAAAGGTGGACTCAGCCTGCTGTGCAGCAGCCTCTTCGAGCTTTGTCTTGATGTCTTCCTTGTATTCTGCAACAGTCTCAAACTCTGTAGCGTCCTTAACGAGGTCATCGTTGATCTCAGGGAGCTCTTCGTAGCTGATAGACTTGAGCTTGCACTTGAATGTAGCGTCCTTGCCTGCGTAATCTGTCATCTGGTAGTCCTCAGGGAACTTAACGTTTACTTCGAACTCGTCGCCGATGTTGTGACCAACGATCTGATCCTCAAAGCCTGGAATGAACTGACCGCTGCCGAGACGAAGAGGATGATCCTCGCCCTTGCCGCCTTCAAATGCCTCGTCACCGAAGAAGCCCTCGAAGTCGATGATAACTTCATCGTCCATCTGAGCTGCTCTGTCTTCAACAGAAACGATACGAGCGTTCTTCTTTCTGATGATATCGATCTGCTTGTCGATATCTTCATCAGTGATCTCCTTAACTTCCTTAGCAGCCTTGATGCCCTTGTAATCAGAGATCTCGATCTCCGGCTTTGTAACGCAGATAGCCTTGAGCTCTACGCCCTGCTCCTTATCGATAGAAGTAACTTCAACGTTAGGTCTGTCAACGAGAACAAGACCTGTCTCCTTAACAGCTGCGTCTATTTCAGGTCCGAGGAGTGAGTTGATAGCGCCCTCATAGAAAGCACCCTCGCCGAACTCTCTCTCAGCAAGCTTTCTTGAAACCTTGCCCTTTCTGAAGCCTTTGATCTGGATATTTTTCTTCTGACGCTGATATTCTTTTTCGACAGCAGCCTCAAAAGCGTCTGCGTCAATTGAAATTACTAACTCGGTAGTATTTACATCTGTCTTGTTTGATGATTTTAAACTCATATTGATACGTCCTCCAATATTTATATAACATACTTGGTATATTATACCACATTTCCAAAAATTTTTCTACTGATTTCCAACACTTCTGCATTATGCACAATTTACAGAACTTTCTCTGGGATAAATTGTAGATAATCGCCTGCGATAAGATGAAAATTTACGTCATCATAGGTGTTTTTTACGCAAAGCTCATGGGCAGAACGTCCGTGTATATGACCATAGTAGCAATCTTTTATCTTGTAGCGATAAAGAATTTCAAGTATGTCATAATTAAAATTTGTTGCAAAAATAGGCGGATAGTGCAGAAAAACAATGGGTTCCAGGTTTTCTGCCAGTGCAGAACGGATAGAGGTCTCCAGACGCTGTACTTCCCTTTTGAGCACCTTTTCGTCCTGAGATTCGCCCGGCATATTCACCCAGCCTCTTGTACCGCAAATCCCGTATTTTTCATATGCATAATGGTTATTATGCAGTATTTTTATTGTATCAAGCTTCTCGGCGGCAAGGAATTCTTCCATTTTTTTCATGGTTGTCCACCAGTAATCGTGGTTTCCTTTGATGATTATCTTCTGCCCGGGGAGCTCGTTTATAAAATGAAAGTCAGGTGCTGCTTCTGCAAGGGACATTCCCCACGAAATATCCCCGGGGAGCACCACTGTATCATTTTCATTTATCAGTTCATGCCAGTTCCTTTCGATCCGCTCCTGATAGTTCTCCCAGCCATTGAAAATACTCATGGTCTTTTCGGGAGCGCCTTTGCACAGGTGCAGATCAGCAAGTACAAACAAGCTCATTTTATTCGCTCAGAGTTCTGAGCACATAATCCTTCTGGTCTGCCTTATCTATAACATCATTGAAGCGCTCGGGCTTGTTTCTGAGGTCAGCAAGTGCCGCAGGAACAGGTATATCTGAGAGCTCAGCTATCTTGTCGACCTTGTCGTATTCGTCGATATCAGATACCTTTCCTTCAAGAGCTTCAAGAACAGCAGCACTGAACTTGTAAGGACTTGCAGTTGAAGCGATAACTGTCTTTGTTGTATCGCCTGTAGCGTTTTTATAATCGTTGTAGACCTTTACTGCAACAGCTGTGTGTGTGTCGCAGGTATAGGAGTATTTCTCATAGATAGAGTGAATAGTTTCCTTTGTCTGTGCGTCGTCACAGAAGCCTGCGGCAAATTCTTCGGCAAGCTTTGCCTTTACATCAGCATTTACTTCATACTTGCCCTCAGAAGCGAGCTTTCCGAACCAGTCACGGATAAGAGCGTCGTTCTTGCCTGTCATGAGGTAAAGAAGTCTTTCAAGATTGCTTGAAATGAGGATATCCATAGACGGTGAAACAGTAGCATAGAACTGTCTGTTTCTGTCGTAAACACCAGTGTTTATGAAGTCGGTGAGAACGTTATTGATGTTTGAAGCGCAGATAAGCTTGTTTACGGGAACTCCCATGTGCTTTGCGTAGTAAGCAGCAAGGATGTTGCCGAAGTTTCCTGTAGGAACTACGATGTTTATCTTATCGCCGAGAGCTATCTCGCCGTCCTTAACAAGCTCAGCATAAGCTGAAACGTAGTAAACTACCTGCGGAACAAGACGTCCCCAGTTGATAGAGTTTGCGCTTGAGAACATCATGCCCTTTTCTTCCAGAGCTTTCTTTACGTCGTCATTGGTGAAAATAGCCTTTACACCGTTCTGGCAGTCGTCGAAGTTGCCCTTGATAGCGCAAACACCTACGTTTGAGCCTTCCTGAGTCTTCATCTGTCTCTTCTGCATAGGGCTTACGCCGTCCTCAGGATAGAAAACAAGGATAGAAGTTCCCTCGACGTCCTTGAAGCCCTCAAGAGCGGCTTTACCTGTATCGCCTGATGTAGCAACGAGGATAACTATCTTCTTGTCAAGCTTTATCTTCTTTGCGGAAGTAGTAAGGAAGTATGGGAGTATCTGGAGCGCCATATCCTTGAATGCACAGGTCGGACCGTGCCAGAGCTCCAGCATATATGTACCATCGAAGAGATGAGCCATCTCTGCAATGCTTTCTGTTTCAAAGTTCTTTGTGCTGTACGCATTGTCTGTACAGTAGTGTATCTCAGCATCTGTAAAGTCTGTGAGATACTTAGCAAACACATAAGCAGCTCTGTCGGCGTACTTCATGTCACCGATAGCTTTTATCTCGTCAAGAGTGAGCTGAGGAATGCTCTCGGGAACAAAAAGTCCGCCCTCTGCTGAAATACCCTGTGTAATGGCTTCAGCGCTGCTGACCTTGACACTGCTGTTTCTTGTGCTGTTATAGAACATATTTATCACCTTTCAAAATATGAAGTTGTAGCCTGTTGTATCATAGGCATTGGTTATATAATCAATGCTGAGCACTTTGCCCTCCGAAATGATGACTTGTGCGACATCGAATCTCGGCTGGAGCATATTAGGGTGCTTACAGCAATAATCAGCGGCAGTTTTTATAATCAGACCGCGTTTTCTTGTGTTGACAGCCTCAAAGCCTGTGACCATGCTGTCAGGCTTTCTGGCTTTTACTTCAACAAAAGCGATATAGTCGCCGTTTTCAGCGATTATATCTATCTCACCGCCCTTTATCCTGTAATTTCGGGCGATGATATTATATCCTCGCTCGGTCAGATAAGCGCAAACGCTTTCTTCTCCGAGTTTTCCTATTTCACTTTTAGTCATATAATTTTTTCAGAAATGTCTTACGATGAACTTCTGATATACCGAATTCCGCTATTTTTTCATAGTGTAGCTTTGTTCCGTAGCCCTTGTGCTGCGAAAAGCAGTACTCAGGGTACTTTTCGTCGAGCTCGCGCATATAGCGGTCTCGTGAGACCTTTGCAAGTATGGACGCAGCCGCTATTGAAGCTGAAACAGCGTCGCCGTGGATAACAAACTGACTCTTGCAGTTGAGCTGGGGCAGCCTGTTTCCGTCTATCAGAGCTAAATCTGGATTTACGCCAAGTCCGTCAACAGCTCTTCTCATAGCAAGCATTGTTGCCTGCAAAATGTTGAGTTCATCTATTTCCTGTACGCTTGCTGTTGCTACGCAGTATGCGTCGGCTTTTGCGATAACTTCGTCATAAAGAAGCTCTCTGCGCTTTTCTGATATCTTTTTGCTGTCGTTGAGATAGTCTATAAGAACAGAATCATTGAGGATAACTGCGGCGGCGTAAACATCGCCTGCAAGCGGTCCCCTGCCTGCTTCATCGACTCCGCAGATAACGGGATATTCCTTTCGGATCTCAGTATCGTAGTCAAAAAGCTCCTTGTGAAGAACTATTCTTGCCATTACTGCTCCTTCTGCGGCGGAGCTTCGAGAGTTATCTTTCCGAGCTTGCCGCTTCTGAATTCATCAAGAACTGTTATTGCAGCTCGCTCGGTGTTTATCTCACCGCCTGATATCATCATGCCGCGCTTCTTTCCGACTTTTTCAAGGAGCTCCAAGCCCGTGTCTTCGTCGGAAAGCTCAATTTTGTATCTCTCGGTTATAGAAGTTGGATAATTCTCAGCAAGATAGCTTAAAAGCTTCATGGCGAGTGTTTCGATATCAAGTATATCGTCGCTTATAGCTCCTGTAAATGCAAGTCTTATTGCGACGTCCTGATCCTCGAATTTAGGCCACAAAACACCTGGCATATCAAGAAGCTCTGTGTTGTTATCGAGCTTTACCCACTGCTTTGTACGGGTAACACCTGGCCTGTCCTCTACCTTTGCACGCTTAGAGCCTGCTAACTTGTTTATAAGCGAGGACTTTCCTACATTCGGGATACCTACTATCATAAGGCGTATTGCCGCGCCTGTCATGCCGTTTTTTGCGCGCTTGTCCATTAACTCTTTTAAAACAGTGCTTTTTATAGTGGGGAGAATGGATTTCAGTCCTTTTCCCGACTTACAGTCCACTGACAAAGCAGCGCAGCCGCAGTTTTTGAAATAATTTATCCAGAGCTGAGTTGTTTTGTCGTCAGCAAGATCACACTTGTTGAGCAGAACCATTCTCGGCTTGTTTCTTGTGAGCTTATCCATTTCGGGATTTCGGCTGCTTAGCGGAGTTCGTGCGTCCAATATCTCTACAACAGCGTCAACAAGAGAGAGATTAGAAGTTATCAATCGCCTTGTTTTCGCCATATGACCAGGAAACCACTGGATCTGTTTCATATCGCTGTTATCCATAATTGCCTCCTGTTCGTATTGTTATGTTGATTTATCAGAAATTAAGGAATTTGAATTCCTTGATAGGTGAATATCTGATAAGTGCTTTTCCGTATATCTGATCTTTCTTTATAAGGCCAACATCGCCGCTTCGGCTGTCGGAAGAATTTCTTCTGTTATCGCCCATAACGAAATAGTAACCCTCGGGTATTGTTATGGGGAAGTCAAACATTCCGCCGTCGGAAATGACAGTCTCCTTTATGTAAGGCTCGTCGAGGACCTTTCCGTCAACGATTACCTGCTCGTTTTCAGCGTCAATGTCGATAGTCTGACCGGGCTCGGCAATAACTCTTTTGATTATGCATTCTTTAAGAGATGAGCCTGTAATATCTCTTTCATATATGCTTCCGTCTTCATTGAGAAGATATGCTTCATCATTATTGATAACGACGATATCTCCGTAATGAGGACCGCCGTAGATAGTTGTCATGAAGATCCTGTCCTTGTCCATGAGAGTATCGTTCATTGAACGTCCCACAACGTTTACAGGATGAAGCAGATATGTAAATATCATTACGATAACAAAAACGGTAACAAGAGTCGATTCGATTATCTCAAGGATATCGTCAACGATCTTGCTTTCCTTTTCCTCTGCCTTTTTTTCTTCATCAGCTTTATCTTCGGAAACTTTTTCGGTATTTTCAACAGCTTCTTCTGCTTTTTCTTCGGCTTCAACAGCAGTTTCGGATACTACTTCTTCCTCTGTGTTTTCGGATAAATCTTTTACTTCATCAGCCATATTTGCTGCCTCCAGACCATATTAAATATCATAATGTAGCAAAAAAGGGACTTTAAGTCCCTCAAGGAAAGAAGATGAGTCAGCCGAAATTGATCGGCTGAACTCAGTCTGCAACCTGTTAGCGGATCTGTTCCTTGACCTTAGCAGCCTTACCAACTCTGTCTCTGAGGTAGTAGAGCTTAGCTCTGCGAACTTTACCGTATCTTACGACCTCTACCTTGTCAACAACAGGAGAGTGAAGTGGGAATACTCTTTCGATACCGCAGCCGTGAGCAACACGTCTTACAGTGAAAGTCTCGCTGATACCGCCGTGCTTCTTAGCGATAACAGTTCCCTCGAAAACCTGAATACGGCTCTTGTCGCCTTCCTTGATCTGTACGTGAACCTTTACAGTATCACCTACATTGAATTCAGGAACGTTTTCCTTCATGCTTGATTCGCTGATTAACTTGAGTGCATCCATTTTATTTTCCTCCTAAAATTTCCGAACATTCTTACCTGTTCCGCAGCAGCCGTTCAGCATTCGGCTTGTGCAGAAATAATATAATAATATGTGTACTTATAAGTACAAAGGCTCAAAATGAGCATCAGGCAGCGGACTATCCGATTTAATGTCTTTCGGCATTAACCCTCATTCGGGCATAAAAATACCCGAACGGATTTCAAATGCTTTTATATCATACCACACTCTGACAAAAAATGCAAGTGTTTTTTGTGCAAAAATATATATTTAATATATTTACTTCTTTCTGAGTATCGCCATTGCCGCATGATGAAGTATTTCAAGGTCATTTGAGGGAGTTTTTGCAAGCATTTCCATGTGCTCATGCTCCCAAGCTGATATTTCTTCTTCACTGAGTGAAGCTCCGACACCGCGGCAGGCTTTCATTCTTCCGTTCCAGCTTTCACGGGTAAATGGTACCATCAGGTCATAATCCTCGGCGTGTTCAATGTCGAAATACTCTTTTGCTATCTCGGGTACAAATACAGGCTGACGGGTATATCCTCCTCCTGTCCACTTAGGATTGTACCTGAGAACAAGTCTTTCGCTGTCCCCTGCTATTTTATCCTCGTCAGGCAGCCAAGCCATGAATAATATGACCAGTCTGCCGCCTTTTTTCAATAATCGAGCCAGTTTAGGGATTACTACGTCATAATCAAAGTAGAAAAAGCACTGACAAGCGGTTATTACATCAAAAGTTTCATCAGGAAAGTCGAGCTTCTCTGTGGCTGAAACTACAAAATCAATGTTCATTCCGCTGCTTTGAGCAAGCATTTTTGCCTGTGCTATCTGGTTTTCGGAAATATCGGCGCCTGTCCATTCTGCTCCGTAATGATACATATTGCGCGGTACAACGCCTGTGCCTGTACCGATATCAAGAACGCGCTGGCCTTTGACACAAAGTCCTCTTTCGGCGACCTTGTCAAAGAAAAGGGGCGGGTAAATATCGCGGAATTTTGCATAATCGGAAGATGTACGTCCCCAGTCGAAGGCTTTTCCGCCGTCGATATCATTTTTCTGTATATCCATTTTTTACTCCTTTTGTTATTCAAATACTGTGTTATCGGCGCATAAAATCGCTGTTCTGCGTATGTTTTTTGTCTCAAACGGGATCTCCGTTGTTTTTTTCAATGCTTCAATAAAAAGTGTTGGATTGTAGTTGGTCTGAGTACCAGCGGGCAGATACATTGAAATATCAATGGAGTTTTCTGCCTTGTTACAGGTAAGTATCTCCATATCGGGCTTTATATCAACAGTTTTTAAGCCTTTTTTAGTTTTTTTCTCTATAAGTATCTCGGGACTTGCAATAAGCTCCTGCACAGCGGCAAAAAGTTCTTCTGTTTCATCGGAAACAAGAGAAAAACTGTATTCAGCCTTGGCGATTGCAGTTATTTTCTGCTTTTGCTCAGCGACTTTAACTATCCGCATTCCCTCAGGCATTACAGCGTTGAGCTTGTCCCGTATTTCATCAAAAGGGATATCCTCATTGAGGTTGAAGTCCAGTATCTCGCAGCTGCTCTCAAATCCAAGCGAAAGTGCCAGTGCAAAGCTGTAATACGGGTGCGGATTGAAACCCTCGGTATACCATATAGGCAGACGTGAACGCCTGAATGTTCTCAGCATGCAGCGGTTAAGGTCAAGGTGGGAAATGTATTTTGCGCGTCCGCACTTTTCAAATGTAGCTCTTACACGTATCAAAAGCATTCCCTCCCGACTTTTTTATTAACTCCGCAGCCTGAACATCTCAGGCGGCAGTTTGGTGTTGTTTTGGACTGATGAGCTGTTTTGTTCTCGCGGATAAGAAATTCCTTTGATACAAGATAATCAAGATGATCCCACGGGAGTATCTCGTCGTACTCAAATCTGCGGTTTGCATAGAATGAAGTATCTATGCCGCATTCCTCGAAAGCCTCCAGCCACTTGTCAAAATGGAAGTATTCGTCCCAGCTGTCGAATTTACAGCCTTTTTTCCATGCAGTGTAAACTGCCTTGCACAGTCTGCGGTCTCCCTTGGCAAGTATGACTTCAAGCATACTTACATCGGGATTGTGATAGCTTACCTTTATTTTCTTTGTTTTCACGGAATCAAGGAGAAGCTTCTGCTTGTGTTCTATCATTTCACGAGTATCCTGCGGCTCGAACTGAAACGGAGTAAAGGGCTTCGGAACGAATGTAGCACAGCTTATTGATATCTGTACTCCCCTGCTCTTCGGACGATTCTCTATGCTGTAATACAGGTCGATTATACGGTTTGCAAGCTCGGCGATACCTACGATATCCTCATCGGTTTCAGTGGGGAGTCCCATCATGAAATAGAGCTTTACCGATGAATAGCCTCCTTCAAAAGCTATTCGGCAGGTATTCATTATCTCTTCTTCGCTGACATTCTTGTTTATAACGTCGCGGAGACGCTGTGTACCGCCCTCTGCCGCAAATGTAAGACCGCTCTTGCGGACTCTTTTTATCTTTTCCAGCAGAGATTCCGAGAAGTTATCAACTCTCAGGGACGGAAGCGAGAGATTTATCTTTTCGCTTACCGTATAGTCAAGAAGCTGTGTCAGAAGAGGATCGATCTCGGAATGGTCGCTGGTACTCAGTGAAGCAAGAGAAATTTCATCATATCCTGTATTTTCACAGAGACTTTTTGCTGATTTGCATATTGTATCAGCGTGTTTTTCGCGGAAAGGTCTGTAGATGAAGCCTGCCTGACAGAATCGACAGCCTCTTATACAGCCTCTCAGTACCTCAACGGAAACTCTGTCCTGAACTATCTCAGTGAACGGAACTACGAAATTATCAGGATAATAGACCTTGTCAAGGTCTTTGATTATGCGCTTGCGGACTACCGCGGGGGCGCCGTTTGTGGTTTCAACGTGATCTATAGTTCTGTCGTCTTTATAGATAAATTCGTAGAATTTCGGTACATATACGCCCTCAATTTGACAGGCTTTGCGAAGAAAATCATCCCTTGAAGCGCCCTGCTTCTTCATTTCATAGTAAAGATCCATGAGTTCGAGGTTTACTTCCTCGCCCTCTCCGAGAACGCATATATCAAAGAAATCGGCAAGGGGCTCGGGATTACAGACGCAGGGACCGCCTGCAATGACTATCTGGGTGAGCTCCTGCGTTCTGTCCTTAGAAAATATGGGGATACCTGCAAGATCAAGCATATTGAGGACGTTTGCGTAGGAAAGCTCATACTGCATTGTGAAGCCGATAAAATCGAAATCCTTTATTGGATCAAGGCTCTCCAGTGCATAGAGAGGAATATCATTTTCACGCATTACGGCTTCAAAATCCTCGCTTGGAGCAAAACAACGCTCACACCAGTAATTCTCACGCTCATTTGTAAGAGAATAAAGTATCTTCATGCCGAGGTGTGACATTCCGATGTCATATGTATCGGGAAAGCAGAAAGCGAATCTGACGTCTATTTTTGATTTGTCCTTTATAACGCTTCCGACTTCTCCGCCTATATATCGCGAGGGCTTCTGAACTTCCAGAAGATGTTTTTCGATTTTATCTCTAAGCATATTTCCTCCAAATATCAGTATCTTTTATCAGCAGGTATCAGTGACATAAAGTCTCTGTACTCTCCGTGCCAGCCTATGGGGACGAAATTTTCAAAGCTTTCCGGCTTCGGAAACTGAGAATACAAGGTATTTCTGTCAAAATCAATGAATAAAGCCGCGTCATAATCCTTTTTGCGGTCATCATGAGCTACCATGCGGAGCAGTCTGAGCTCGTCTGATGAATATCTGCACTTGAACAGATGCGCAAGAAAATTATTTGCCGTAAAACCGTCAATAACTTCGATATTCCAGCGCTTTTCGCAGAATTGCTCATAGGTTCCTATGTCAGTCTCGAGCTGTTCCTTGGTTTTGCCGCCTTTTTTATAGGCGAGCTCCCATATGGAATACAATTTTTTATAATCCATTTTCCATAGATTCTTTGGAGCGACATACCATTCAAAATGCCGTTTGAACATTACACCGACTACTATATTTTCACCGTATTTCGGCAATACTTTCTCTATCTGTTCCATAATTATCGGAAAGCTCCTTTTCAAAACATATCATATCACACAGTTGAACACCTGCTTCGTATATCGGGTGATCATAGTTATCAATAAAAAAGTTCTTGATAACGCCGCATTTTCTGAAGCCGCATTTTTCATAAAACGGAACAGTCAGCGGACTGTCACCTGTTCCGAGAATAAGTCTTTTGAAAGCGCCTGTGAATTTATTTTCAACATAAGAGATAAGCGCTCTGCCGAATCCTTGACGCTGAAATTTTTCAGATACAGCGATGTTTTTCAGTTCAAGGGTAAAGTCTCCCTCATCGGTAACTACGCAGACTGCACATACCGTATCGTCACTTTTCATTACGAAAAGCCTGCCGCGGTCAAGGTATTTCATTATCATTTCTTCCTGCTCATCGCCCAGCAGAAGAAGTTCCATATATTCGGATTTATGTGCTGATACTTCGGCTATTCGTATCATTTCATGCTGTCCTCGTTAAAGCGTTTGGGAAGAAAATCAGAGAGGCTGTATTCGCCGTCGGAGAGAATTATCCTGAAACTGTCGCCGCAAAATTCGCTTAATACCTGTAAGCATGCTCCGCAGGGAAAGCATGGCTTGGAGAAATCATCGTTTCCGCTTCCTGCGATAGCGATTGCTTCAAAAACGGTATATCCCTCGGAGACTGCCTTGAATACAGCAGTACGCTCGGCGCATATAGTCAATGAGTAAGAGGCATTTTCAATATTGCAGCCTGTAAATACTCTGCCGTCAGATGTGAGAAGAGCTGCTCCCACAGTGAAATGAGAGTAGTTGGAATATGATTTTTCGGCAGTCTTTACAGCTGCTGCATAGAGCTCGTCATTGCTCATGGACTCACCTTCCCTTGCCTACCTTACGCTTTTTGCCGTCAGGCGTCATAATGTATGTGTTTTCAAGCTGTGCAGCGAGATTGCCTGTTACAGCTCTTCTGTATTCGTTTCTGAGCTCGGTCTGTTCAGCCTTTTCAGCTTCTGTAAGTCCCTCAGACTTGGATTTGTGAGCAAGCTCGTTGATGCGATCAATTTTTTTCTGATCCAATTTAAACACTCCTATAATGATATATTTTATATTGTAACACGGATTCGCAGTAATTTCAAGTATTGGACTGGATTTTTAGCTTATATTATGATATAATTATTTTAAATAACGCTTTAGTAAGGAGAAATATATGAAAAAGGCACTTGTTACAGGCGGAGCAGGCGGTATCGGTGAAGCAATATGCCAACGTCTTGCGGCTGACGGATATTTTGTATATGTAAACTACGCTCATTCAGCTGAAAAAGCAAAGAAAATCGCAGAGGACATAGGTGGAGAAGCGGTCTGCTTCGATGTTTCGGACGTTAATGCTGTAAAAGAAGCATTCGGCGTTATCGGAAAGCTCGATCTTCTCGTAAATAATGCAGGAGTTTCAAATATTGACCTTTTTACGTTGATATCTCAGGACAAAGCTGATAAAATACTGAATATAAATCTTAAAGGCGCTATGAACTGCGCAAGAGCAGCTCTGCCATATATGATCAACGAAAAATCAGGAAACATCATCAATATTTCCTCAATGTGGGGACAGTGCGGAGCTTCCTGCGAGGTTGATTATTCTGCTTCAAAGGCAGGAATGATAGGCTTTACAAAGGCTCTTGCCAAGGAAGTTGCACCGTCGGGGATACGTGTGAACTGTGTATCTCCCGGATTTATAATGACGGAAATGAACAGCCGCTTCTCGGACGAAGATCTGGAGCTTATAAAGGAAGATATCCCGCTCGGGATATTTGGTGAGCCGCGACATATCGCAGACGCAGTTGCATTTCTTGCATCGGGAAGCGCTGAATACATTACAGGTCAGGTTCTCGCTGTAAACGGCGGAATGGTGATTTGAGGTGATAAGTATGAAAGAAAGACTGGAAAAGCAGATCAATTTTATATTAGAACTGGATAAAATGAAGAATCTGTACCGTCAGACCTATGTGCTTCATGAGGACAGAAAGGAAAACGACGCAGAACATAGCTGGCATATCGCAATAATGGCGATATTACTGTCTGAGTATGCAAATTCGGAGATAGATACTGCAAAGGTCATAAAAATGCTGCTTCTGCATGATGTTATTGAGATAGACGCAGGCGATACATACTGCTATGACGCTGTCGGAAACTCCACTAAGGCTGAGCGTGAGGAAAAGGCTGCACGAAGAATATTCGGACTTCTGCCCGAAGATCAGTGTACAGAGTTTTATGAGCTTTGGCGCGAATTTGAGGACAGCGTCACAAAAGAAGCTCGATTTGCAGCTGTTCTTGACCGTTTGCAGCCTCTCATGCTCAATTACACTAAAGGCGGCATTTCATGGCAGGAACACGGTATACATAAAGAACAGGTACTAAAGAGAAATGAGAATTACTTCGGTGAAGCTGATGAGCTTGCAGAGCTTATCAGATCGGTTATTGATGATGCGGAAAAGAAGGGATGGCTCAAATAGCTGTGCGCAAAATGCACAAATTTCATCTGCTGTTGCCGTACACTATTACTATAGCGCTGAATTTCGTGAACAAACGGTGATATTTCTTTTGATAACTTGAAGTTTATGGCGTATTATGTTATATTTATAATGTTAGATAATATAAATACCAGTATTTGTGTTTGAAAAAGGATGAAACAGTATGAAGAAAAAAATAAATGTGAACGTCGATGTATCTGATGAAAAAGATAAAAAGACGTTTATAAAAGATATAAACGATCCTATAGAGGCTGCTATTGAACCAAAATCAGAAGGTAAAGAGCATTTTTCACGATTCAGGAGATTCAATCAGAAGCGCGAGGAAAATACGGCTAAGTATCATAAATTCAATTCGCTTCTTATGCTTATCTTCCCTATTTTCATCTGCTTTATGGCGGAGATCAATCAGGGAAAGTATATAAAGCCGTTCCTTGTTTTTGCTGCTGACCGACCTACTGTTATTTTGTTCGATATTCTTCTGACGGCGGTAGTTTTTGCTTTCTTCCTTGGCATTTTCAAAAAAGGCTGGATCGCTATGCTTGCTCATAGTATTTTATATATGGCGCTGAGTACAACTGAGCTTTTTAAATACGGAACTAACGGAAATCATCTTATTCTTTCCGATATGAAGCTTCTCAGGAGCGTAAAAAGCCTTACTTCCTTTGCCTATATCAAGATAACGCCGAGGCTTCTTATCTATTATGCCATAGTTTTGCTTTTTGTTACTGTGGCTATGTACTTTAATCCGAAATTAAAAGCAACTCCTATGCGCAGAGTGGCTATTTGCTGCGGCTGCCTGCTGCCGTTTGCAGCACTTGTGGTCCTGCCTGCATTTTACAATCCTGTATACAAGACTTTCAAGGTTGACACAACAAGTGCAACTAACGCATTCAAGCTCAATGAAAAATTTGATAATAACCGTTTTCTTGCCTTCCTTGTTCAGACTGCAAGCGAAAGCTATTCCAACAGAATAGTTGTTCCTGAGGACTACAGCGAGGAGTACATTGATGAAATAATGGATATCCCTGTTGATACAGACGAGGACTTCAATGGTGGCAAAAAGCCCAATGTTATCGTTATAATGAGCGAATCATACGCTGATTTCCGTGCTTTTGACCAGCTCAATATTGATAAGAAATACTATCAGAAATTTGACAATGCCATATCCGAAGGTCAAGGCGGAATCGCTATCACACCTACTTATGCAAGCTGGACTGTACGCTCTGAGTTTGAGCTGCTTTTCGGTCTTCCTGTAAGAGGTCTCAATACTCCTAATATGCCGCAGAGAGAGCTTGCTGACCGTGCACAGCCTGCACTTGCTCAGTATTATAAGGCGTGGGGCTACAATACTGTTTACGTTCACCCGTTCCAGAGCACTTTCTACAGCAGATCAAGAATATACGGACATTTTGGTTTTGAAAAGATGATATTCCACGATGATTCGACCAATACTACGGATTTTACCGTTCCTGTTGAGCATTTTGGTACATATGTGGACGATTCAACTGTATTTGACCAGATAATCAAAGAGATAAAGACTTCAAAGAAGCCTGTTTATCTCCATACTACAACAATGCAGAATCATCAGCCCTATGATCAGGGGGATGATCCTGAAGATGAATTCGGCAATTATCTTACATGGATCAGTCATACAAATGACGGCCTTGAAAAGTTCCTTTCGGAGCTTGATGATATAAAGGAACCTACACTTGTGTTCTTTGTAGGAGATCATTTCCCGTCACTGAGAGGAGAAACAAGCGTATATAACCAGCTTGGACTTACAGGCGCTAACTGTGATACTCTTTATCAGCAGAAATATTTCTTCTGGAGCAATTATGACGCTGATTTCTCCTATATTCCTGAAAATGAGGTCTCATTCTTCTATATTCCGTATGTTATCCTCAATATCATTGACGCTCCAAGAGATGCCTTTATTGAAAAGATGAACGGATTCATGGAAAGTCTGCCTGTGTACTCTAATGAGTATAATAGCGAGATTCCGAGAAACGAAGAGCTGGATATTCTTACTCTCGACAGAGTTGTAATGGAGGAGTATTCCCCTTCGCCTATTCCCGAAGAAGAACTTACTACTCAGGATTAAGGAGCAAACTATGAAAGAACTTACAAAAGGAATCACAGGAACATCTGAACTGACTGTTTCGGACAGTGAGCTTGCAGTAAATGTAGGCAGCGGCAGTCTTGAAGTCTTCGCTACTCCTGTAATGGTAATGCTTATGGAAAAAGCGGCTTGCAGCTGTATTTCCGAATACCTTGAGGGCGATGAAACAACTGTCGGCACTGAGATGAACATAAAGCATATATCTGCAACACCAAAGAATATGAAAGTCTGCGCAGAAGCAGAGCTTATCGAGATAAATGGCAGAGAACTTGTTTTTTCTGTTAAAGCTTATGATGAAGCAGGAGACATCGGTGAGGGAATACATAAGCGATTCCTTGTTTATGGCGAGAAATTCACTGCTAAAACTTACTCAAAGATATAAAATAAAAAGTTCACTCATTTCGAGTGAACTTTTCTTTTAGTTTTCTGAAGTGTTTGGATCACTTTTGGGATCTTTCATATCCTCGGATACATATTTTACTTCCTGCAGGGTTACTTTTATTTTGATATCTCTTCCGTTTCGGGATACTGTAATGGTAACTGTGTCCCCTGCTTTATATTTATCTCTTATTTCGTTAAGTTCCTGAGCAGTTGATACTGCTTCACCTTCGATGTCGATTATTACATCTCCGATCTCTATGCCTGCAAGATCAGCAGCACTTCCCTCCTGAACAGTTCTTACATAAACGCCTACAGGAATGTTCCAGTAACGGGACTGAGCTTCACTGATATCGTTTGTAGTGATACCGATCCGAGGTCTACCTGTAACGTATTTATAATTGATAAGGTCATCTATTATGGCTTTAGCTTCCTTTATAGGAATAGCAAAGCAGAGACCTTCAACACTTGCCAGATTGCTGCTGTAGCTTGTTGACATTTTTGCGGAGTTTATACCTATTACCTGTCCGCAGCTGTTGAGAAGAGGTCCGCCTGAGTTACCGCTGTTTATAGCTGCGTCTGTCTGTATAAGGTTCATTTTTCTTGCGTTTATGTCTATTTTTCTGTTTAATGCGGAAACGATTCCGCTTGTAACTGTTCCGAACAGGTCAAATCCGAGAGGATTGCCGACAGCGATAACGAGCTCGCCGACTCTCAGATCGTCGCTGTCACCGAGAACAGCTGGTTTTAATCCTTTTTCGTTGACTTTAAGGACTGCAATATCAGTATCGGGATCGAAAGCGATTATACTTGCTTCGTGCTCTGATTCATCGCTGAACAGAACTGAAACTTCAGCAGCTTTGCCTGCCTTGTATTCCTCGTCGTAAACAACATGAGAGTTTGTGACTATATATCCGTCTTCAGTGATTATGAAGCCTGTTCCTGTTGCTCTGAACTGCTGTGTTTGCGGCTGAGGATTCCAGCCCCATATGCTGAAAGGCTGTTCCTGTTCGTACTCAAAGGTCGAAGCTACGCCTACGACTGACGGCATAATAGAATCAACTATATCGGGGAGTGGTTTTGCGTCCGACCTTGAAGCGAGCTCTATCAGACTTGGCAATGGTTTCTTATCGGTATCCTTTTGCTTCTCTTCATCGACTATTTTTGTAACTGTGCGTGATGGATCACCAGTGTATTCGGCTACCAATTCGTCTTTGGTAACGCTTAAAAACTTATATACCTTTACTCCACAGGTACATAATACCGCAACCGCGAGGACAGCAACTGCGCTCCTCAGGATAATATTTACCTTCCTTTTTGAAGATTTTGAAGTGTTTTCAGAAGTAAATGCATATGATGAACCTGAATCAAACTGGTCTTCACTATTGCTTGATCTGTAGTCAAAAGAATTCTCGGTCTTGTCAGAAGAGTTGCTGCCAAATATATCACTTGATGTACTGCCTGATGACAGATGATCTCTATCATTGTAATTGTCTGACATACTGCTTGTCCTTTCTACATAAAGTCACTATTATATATTATAAACATTTTTGTGATAAATATATGATAACATAAAGAAAAATACAAATTTATATATTGTATCTCTGTATTCAACAGAAAAGCCCCGACAGATTTACATCGGGGCTTAAAAAATTCTGTTTTTTTAATAATATAAAGCGACTTTCATCACTTTGCTAAATTACCCTTTGGACTCACCCTTTCGGATTAGATATTCAATGTGTACCACTTTTTCATGTACATCATTCCTTTTCTTCAAAAGTAATTAAGCAATGTAGTTTTTCTCCATTGGAATCACCTATAAAGTTGTATTTATCCGATCTGATCCTCGGATAGTTGCAATTTCATAAAGTAATAACCTATCTTCTCATTGGACTCTACCTCTTGTGAAAGATTTTTTCGCAATATATCTAAAGACTCATTGTCGAAATTTCAGATAACTCTGTATCTAAATATGTTGGACATGAAGCCGTTTAGATCAGCAATACGTCAGCCTTGTAATCGAATTATAAAGCCAAATTGAGCTATTTTCAATGGAACAAGCACGAAGCCTATATTCCCTTTTTCACTGAATCCAATTACTAAGCAAGCCCGCCGGCTTCACGCAGCTGTGCGAACTTTTCTTCCATTGGACTCACACTCCCTTCCGCGTATTATCATTTACATTGAGGCTTTCACCTCAGTCCAAGTAAATACAGCTTGGATCACTCATCTGAGCTCTCCTTTTCTTTGATTATATATTACCACATTTCTTGTGCATTGTCAATAGAAATCACATAATTATCACAAAACTTTAGTGTAATTCGGCGTATATCACAATGAAAGTTACTTCCCATTGACAATTTTATCAATAAACTTATTACTCAATTTCCCTCTTGATTTTTTTACTGTATTAGTGTATAATTAAAACATCAAATAGCGTAAGCTGGAATGGAGAATACTATGTCAGAAATGAATGAATACACACCTGAGCTCTTTGAGCTTATAGATGAAGAAGGAAATAAAAAACAGTTTGAACTTTTTGATTGCGCAGAGATCGAGGGCGAGCAGTATTTTGCTATGCTTCCTGCTGTTGAAGATGATGATTTCCTTAACTCCGACTGTGAGCTGGTTATACTTAAATCCATAGAAGAGGACGGAGAAGAGATACTTGCTTCTATTGATGATGACGATGAGTTTGAAACGGTTTCTGCATTCTTTATGGAAAGATTACAGGACGCTCTTGAAGAATAAGACATTTTCATCAAATTTTAATAATTTTACATAGATTTGCTATTGATTTTTTGAAATCTTTATGGTATAATATATATAGAAAAAGAAAATATTCTGCCTTGTTCGGGTAAATATAGTTTTTATAATCCAACACATAATTCAAGGGAATTCAGCTCCGTATGTGGACTGCAGACCTCCCGCTTTGCGGACGAAGGGAGCGAGAAGCATAAGGGCGGGTACCCACCTGCTTCGTGCGGGTTTTATGCACTATATGACGGCAAGGCGGATTTTTTTACCCAATTAAAAAACGGTTTCCGATGTATGGAAACCGTTTTTTTGTGTTTTATGGTTCTGTTTCGATTGCTTTACCGTTTTTCAGACTCTCCTGACAGTTGATATACCTCTGATTGGAGCTTCCGCGAAATTTTATCTCCCAATCCTTTTGTTCAAGGATGAAAGGTCCGTCGATAAGGAAATCGGTGACTTCAAGGAGTTCACCCCAGTGGTTCTGGCGGCGCTCTTCATAAAGCTTTTCAAAGGTATAGCCTGTATAGGTTATTATATCAAGTCCGAGCTTTTTGATCTCTTTGCCGAGAACAGAAAGAGCTTCTGCCTGACAAAATGGCTCTCCGCCGCTGAACGTAACACCGTCAAGGAGCGGATTGCCTTTTATTTTTTCGAGGAGAGATTCTGTTGTAGTAACAGTTCCTCCCTTGAAATCGTGAGTCTGAGGATTGTGGCAGCCCTTACAGTTATGAGGACAGCCTTGTACAAATATAGTAAATCGTATTCCGGGACCGTCAACGATTGAGTCGTTGACAGTTCCCGCAATTCTTATTTCCATTATATCACCTTACACATCATGCTTAACTCGGTCATGCTCTTCCGCACGCTTACCGTTGTTGAAGCGGTCAAGTGTACCAACAAGATAGCCTGTGATTCTGCGTATCCTGTCGAATGCGACGTTGTTGGAATGTTCTTTTCTACCGCAGCAAGGACAAGTCTCGCCGATGATACCTGTGTAGCCGCAACAAGGATCACGGTCTACAGGGTGATTGATAGCACCGTAGCCTATTCCTGATTCCTTCATGCAGCGAACTATCTTTTCAAACGCGCTGAGGTTCTCAAGAGGATCACCGTCAAGCTCGATATAGCTGATGTGACCTGCGTTTGTGAGCTCGTGGTAAGGAGCTTCTATCTTGATCTTCTCAAATGCGCTGATAGGATAGTAAACTGGTACGTGGAATGAGTTTGTGTAGTATTCACGGTCTGTAACGCCCTCGATTACGCCGTACTTCTTGGCGTCCATACGTACGAAACGTCCTGAAAGTCCCTCGGCAGGAGTTGCCAGAAGTGAGAAGTTGAGACCTGTTCTCTTGGATTCTTCGTCGAGACGCTTTCTCATGGAAGAAACTATCTCAAGACCAAGCTCGCGGGCTTCTTCGCTTTCACCGTGATGAGCTCCGATAAGAGCCTTTAATGTCTCTGCAAGTCCGATAAAGCCAACTGAGAGAGTACCATGTTTAAGTACCTCGCCTACTGTGTCGTCAGGACCGAGCTTGTCGGAGTCTATCCATATACCCTGTCCCATAAGGAACGGATAATTTCTTACTCTCTTCTGTGACTGGATATTGAATCTGTGCATGAGCTGGTCAATGACGAGCTCCATTTTTTCCTCGAGCATTTCAAAGAAAAGACCTACGTTATGGTCTGCCTTGATAGCAAGACGAGGAAGATTTATAGATGTAAAGCTGAGATTTCCTCTGCCTGTAACTATTTCTCTTGAAGGATCATAGTTGTTTCCGATAACTCTTGTACGACATCCCATGTAAGCTATCTCTGTATCGGGATTGCCCTCCTTGTAGTACTGGAGGTTGTATGGTGCGTCGATAAAAGAGAAATTTGGGAAAAGGCGCTTTGCAGAAACTCTGCAAGCCAGCTTGAATAAGTCATAGTTAGGATCGGTAGGGTTATAGTTGATGCCCTCTTTGATCTTGAATATGTGTATCGGGAAGATAGGAGTCTCGCCGTTGCCGAGACCTGCCTCCTGAGCAAGAAGTACATTCTTGATGACCATTCTTCCTTCAGGAGATGTATCTGTACCGTAGTTTATAGAGCTGAAAGGTGTCTGAGCACCTGCACGGCTGTTCATAGTATTGAGGTTATGGATAAGTGCCTCCATAGCCTGATAAGTAGCTCTGTCGGTCTCCTTTTCAGCATTTCTTGTAGCGAAAGCCTGAATTTTCTCCGCAGTTTCCTTATCGGTGTACTTCAGCAGAAGCTCCATTTCCTTTTCCTTATAGCCGTTATCATTAGCAAGAGTTGGCTTGAGTCCGAAGTTTTCTGACATTTCTTTCTTTATTTCGTCTACTGCTTCAAACTCGTTCTCTACTCCGCCTATCAGAGAGAGAGCTCTTGCGACATTCTGTGTATATCTTGACGCATAAGTTTTCTTTACGCCGTCAGCCATTGCATAGTCAAATGTAGGGATACTCTGTCCGCCGTGCTGATCGTTCTGGTTGGACTGGATAGCGATACAGGCAAGAGCTGAATAGCTTGCTATATCGTTTGGCTCTCTTAGGAAGCCGTGTCCTGTTGAAAAGCCGTTGGTAAACAGCTTATGCAGGTCGATCTGAGTACAGGTGGTAGTCAGAGTATAGAAGTCGAGGTCGTGTATATGGATATCGCCCTCGCGGTGAGCCTTTGCGTGTGCAGGCTCAAGGACATACATTTCGTAGTATTCCTTAGCGGATACAGAACCGTACTTTAACATAGTACCCATTGCTGTATCACCATCTATATTAGCGTTCTCACGCTTTATATCACTGTCTTTTGCAGGACTGAAAGTCAGCTCGTTAAGTACGCACATCAGATTGGTCTTCATCTCACGTGAGCGTGTACGCTCGTAACGATAGAGAATATATGCCTTTGCTGTTTTTGCGTGACCTTTTTCGATAAGAACTTTCTCGACGAGATCCTGAATCTCTTCAACAGTTGGAGTTTTTCCCGGATTCTGTTCCTCATACAATCTGCACACCTCGACTGCAACGTCCATAGCAACGTTGAAATCTGTACCCCCACGCGCCTGTGCAGCCTTAAAGATAGCGTTTGCGATCTTCTCTATATTAAAAGGAACTTTTCTTCCGTCTCTTTTAATAATGTGGATTATCATTTCTTTATCATACCTCCAAACACAATATATAGTGTCTCTCTTTCAATCGTTCTTTATAAGTATAGAACATAATTCATAGAATGTCAATGTAAGTTATGAACAACGAACCAGCGGCAAATGTACATATTTTTGGAAAAAACGTGCATAAATCATCGCTTTTAGCGATATTTCGAGCTTTGAAGCGGTCTACAGATAGTAAATCGTCCAAACACAATATATAGTGTTTGGACGAAAAATTATACAGTATGACAAAGCACGTAATCAGCAATAGTTTTATATGCTTTTTCGGTGAGTGCTCCTGTTTCTGTGTCTATAAATTCCTTAGAGATTTTTCCGTCTACTCCCTTGAGAGCAGTGTTGGTATCTATGCAGTAAACGTTATTTGTATTTGCAATTGTAAGAAGCTTTGTATTAAATTCGTTTATCGCACCGTTATCTATCGTACTTTCCTCTCCTGCCGGCGGAAGCTGCATGATATAAATATCTGCGTCAGTAAGGTATCCTCTTACATTTTTTACAAATTCAGTGTAATTCGATATCATATCGTCCACAGAAGAGGTACCTATGTCATCTCCAAGCATGATATAAACCTTTTCAGGCTTTTTTGTCTGCAAAATTTCGTAGGCTGTCTTTGTTCCGTATGAAGACTCCACCGTATATGTGTTGCAGTTTGCAGCGCCAAGCTCGCCGCTGCCGATGATATCGGTAAGTCCCGTATACTTTCCCATATCAATGAGAGTATTATCGGTTACCAGACAGCATGAGCCGAGGTAAGAAGCGTCCTTTGGCTGTGACTGTGCTATGGGATTAGTCAAAGATGAGCTGCTCTGGGCGCCTGTCTGCTCTGTATCAGGCGTGCCTGCTGTATTTACACTGTCGGTATCGGCAGACGTTTTATCTTCGACAACTACATTTTCAAATTCATCACTGAAGAAATTTTCGTTAAAGTTCGCAGCGACCATATATAAAATGAAGCAGGTCGCAAATGAGAGCATAAAAATAGCAATTAGTCCCCAGAAGCTGAACCTTATCTTTGGTCTCCCGCGTTTTTTATCTGAAATCCTTGTGATACTTTTCTTTTTAGCCATATTAACTCCTGATATAATAAAGCGCTCCCCTGTAATCAGGATAATGCGCCGTTATTTTGCCGTTGCGGCAGTTATTAATATTATACCTCTTTTTCTTGCTGTTTGCAAGACTTTTAAGAAGTTTTATTTTATTTTTGCGTATCGGCTTGAATTCTGTTTCAAAATAGACTATAATAGTACTATAATGTTTTAAGGAGGGATGATCTGTTGTTCCATTGCGGCAAACCGATGATGAAAGGCTATTTTAAAATTGAAAAGCGCGGTATTCCTACAAAGGGCTCTTCGCTTGAATATCCTGTCTCAACGTTTTATGACGGAGACAATAAAATATGCGAAGTTCCCGTAGATAAGACGCTTGGATATTACTGTACGGAATGCGGTATGCTTATCGGAGTTTTTCCTGTAACTCACCCAACAGGCTTTGCAGGAAAATACAATCAGGATATCGACGATAAAATTGATATTCTGCCGAAAAAGGTCTGCATCGAGTGCGGCGCAGAGATCGACGTTGATTATCCCCGCTGTCCATTTTGCGGCCATATCTATGAAGCAATATAACAGCATAAAACGATAATACTATATTGGAGGTACATAAAATGACTTACAAGGAAAGCTTTATAAAGTTTATGGTAGACTGCGGAGTTCTTACATTCGGCGAGTTTACTCTTAAAAGCGGAAGAAAGGCTCCATACTTCATCAACTGTGGAAACTATAAAACAGGTGCTCAGCTTGCTAAACTGGGTGAGTATTACGCGGAGTGCATAAATGCTAATCAGATACCAGTTGATACCCTCTTCGGACCTGCATACAAGGGAATCCCGCTTGCTGTATCAGCTGTTGTTGCCCTCAGCAATAAGTTTGGCATTGATGCTTCCTACTGTTTTGACAGAAAAGAAGCTAAAGACCACGGTGAGGGCGGAATGTTTGTCGGCAAGACTCTTACAGATAACGAAAGAGTAGTTATTATCGATGATGTTATGACTTCTGGAAAGGCTCTGCGCGAGTCTATGCCAAAGCTTATGACTGCTGCTGATGTAAACGTAACAGGTATGGTAATAACTGTTGACCGTATGGAAAAGGGCACAGGCGAGCTTTCTGCTGTACAGGAAGTTAAGCGTGACTTTGGTGTTATCGTATATCCTATCGTTACAATGGAGGATATTATTGAAGCAATAAAGAACGATATTGTTCCGGGTAAGGAATACCTTGATAAAATGCTTGAGTACAGAGAAAAGTACGGTGTGAAATAAAAAAATCAGCGCTTCCGCAATGGAAGCGCTATTTTTTACTTGAAAAGTATTATCAGGAACTGTGATACCAGAACTACCGATATAAGAGCTACAGGATAGGTTGCTGCATACGCAGAAGCAACGTTCTCTGTACCTGCTGTACTGATAAGAGTTCCGAGGGCGGGTGTTGATGTCATACCGCCTGTAATAGAGCCAAGATTGTTGAGAAGACTGAGCTTCAGAACATATTTAGCAAAGAGATAACCGATTATCATGGGAAGTATAGTCATTATCATGCCGTATACGAAGTATACTGCGTCAAAATACTGAACGAACTTAGCTCCGCCCGATACTCCTGCACCGATAAGGAAGAACATGAGTCCGAGCTCGCGAAATACCTTGAGAGTTGAATCCTTTGGCATTATGGAGTATTTTCCGATTCGTCCGAAGTGTCCGAATATAAGGGATACAAGCAGACAGCCGCCAGTTGTTGACAGTGAGAAGTTGCCGAACTTGAATGAACCGATGATTATTCCAAAAAAGGCAGCCATTGAAAACGGCATGATACCAAAGCTGTCCATTTCGATGAGCTTGAACATCTTCTTCTCTTTAGTATCCTTCTTAGCTGTCGGAGCAAGCTGCTCTCTTTCCTTAGCCATATCTGCCTTTGTGAGCTTAGGGATTATCTGAACGAATAAAACAACGCCGATAACTCCGAAAATATAAGCAATAGCATAGCCTACTGAAACGATACTCTGTAAGTGATCACTGCCGACTGCGTCCTTTGCAGCAGAGAAACCGGGGGTGCTTGTAAGTGCACCTGAAAGGATACCTGTCAGCATAGCAGTGAATTCCTCACTGTTAAGGTCAGTAAAGTTTCTGCCTACCATGATACAGCCTGCACAGGCAAGTCCGCCACTTAAAATAATAATTATTGCGAGAATAACATAGGATTTGAAGTTTTTCTTGAAGTTTCCGAAGAAATTAGGTCCTGCAATGAAACCAACTGCTGTAACAAAGAGTATAAGTCCGAGGTTGTCAACTATTTTCAGCGCATTTCCCACAAAGTCGGTATTTATTTCGGCTGAAAGCTCTTTATAGAAAACGCAGCCGTAAATAAGAGCGACAATGAATACGCCCGCTGTACCGAGAGAAATGCCTTTTATTGTTATTCTGCCGAGTATATAGCCGAGAGCAGCTATGGCGATAACTGATATCATAAGAAAGGAAACGCCGTGAATCGACAGAATTCCGTTAAAAAAATCCATTATTTATCACTTGACTTTCTTTTATAGTATACATACTTACGGGACGTCTTTTACGACGTCCCATAGTTTTATTATTTCTTTCTTGCGTAACGAGGGAGAAGCATTGGTGAAGGTGTATTGCTTGCAGCGCCTGCTGCTTCGAGCTCCTTATTGAACTTCTCAATATGAGCAAGGGTAAGCTTTGCAGGAGAAGCTGTCTCCTTAGCCTTTGCGGCTGCGTAGATACCAGCATTTCTGCCGAATACGATAACATCAAGAAGCGAATTTCCCATGAGTCTGTTTCTGCCGTGGATACCGCCTGCAACCTCGCCTGCTGCATAGAGGTTCTCAACTCCTGTAGCACAGTCATCGGATATCTCCAGACCGCCGTTCTGATAGTGGAGAGTCGGATAAACGAGGATAGGCTCCTTGCGGATATCAATTCCGTACTTGCCGAACATTCTCATCATTGCAGGGATACGCTTTTCGATAGTGCCCTCGCCGTTCTTGTACTCTATCATAGGTGTGTCGAGCCATACAGCCTTGCCGAGAGAAGTCTCGATACCCTTGTTGCGCTCTGTACACTCACGGATAATTGAAGCTGCTGTAACGTCACGAGTTTCAAGTGGGTGCATGAATACATCACCGTCGATATTTACAAGCTTTGCACCGAGAGAACGAACCTTCTCTGTAACCAGTGCACCGAATATCTGCTCGGGATAGCCTGTGCCTGTTGGGTGATACTGTAATGTATCAGCATAAAGGAGCTTTGCGCCTACTCTGTAGCCGAGGATAAGTCCGTCAGCTGTAGCACCGTAATGGTTTGAAGTCGGGAAGCCCTGATAGTGAAGTCTGCCTGCGCCGCCTGTAGCAATGATAACAGTCTTAGCTTTGGCAACGAGGAGCTCCTTGGTCTCCATATTCATGAGAACAGCGCCTGCTGCCCTGCCGTTTTCATCAAGTATTATCTCGATAGCAGCTGTAAAGTCGATAACCGGAATACCGCGATTGATGACCTCATCGCGGAGAGTACGCATTATCTCAGCGCCTGAGTAGTCCTTTGCAGCGTGCATTCTCTTACGTGATGTACCGCCGCCGTGAGTTGTTACCATAGTGCCGTCGGGCTCTTTGTCGAACTCAACGCCAAGCTTGTTGAGCCACTGGATAGCTTCGGGAGCCTTTGTAACCAGCTTCTTTACAAGCTCGGGCTTTGCTGCGAAATGTCCGCCGCCGAAAGCGTCGAGGAAGTGTATAGCAGGAGAATCATTAGGCTTATCAGCAGCCTGAATACCGCCCTCAGCCATCATTGTATTAGCGTCGCCGATACGAAGCTTTGTAACTATCATAGCCTTAACGCCTGCTTCATCAGCTTCGATGGCAGCAGAAGCACCTGCGCCGCCGCCGCCGACGATAAGAACGTCAGTTTCATAATCAGGAGCAGTAAGGTCTACGTCAGAAGCGCTGATACGGCTCTTGCCCTGTAAAAGCTCAGCAAGCTGTGTAGGAACTTTGTCGCCCTTGTTTACACCGGCGGAGAGAACTGTGAACTCCTCCTGCTTGTAATCGGGGTGGAAATGAGCGAGAAGCTCGTCCTTTTCCTCGGCTGTCATACGTCTGGGTTCAAGAGCAGCATTTTCGGCTCTCTTAGCTGCAACTACCTTTGCAAGCTCGTTAAGTTTATCTATCTTGTACATACTCTCTCCCCTCCTTACTTCTCGATCTCGCGGTGGTTGTACATATCTTTTATTTCTTCGATATTGTCAACTGCCTTAGTCATGAGTTCTTCGATCTCCTTATCGAAGATACCCTCGTTTACTTCCTTTACTCTGTCGGAGAGATGTCCGCACTCAGGCTCTATATACTTGCCGTTGAGACGTCTTGCAAGCATAGCTACCTGTGGGTGGGAAATACCTGCTGGACATCGTGACGAACATACTCCGCACATTACACAGTCAAAGCTCTCCTCTGCACACTTGTCGTACTCGCCTCTCTGAGCATATGCGATATACTGCATAACGTTGAGTTCCTGGGTACAAGCTTTTGTACAGGCATTACAGCCGATACAGCTGAATATCTCGGGATAAAGCTGCATCATTATCTGCTGAGTGGGCTTTATCTCCTCGATGTTGTAAATCCTCTTTTCAAGCGGGAAGAAAGGCAGAGTTGCTACGTACATTCCCTCCTGAATCTCTGTCTGACAGGCAAGACAGCCGTGAAGCTCTATCTCGCCCTTTATTCTGTATATGGTAGCACAGGCTCCGCAGAAGCCGTTGCGGCAGCCGCAGCCTCTTACAAGGTCGTAGCCTGCATATTCCATAGCTGTCATTATTGTAAGACCTGCGGGCACTTCGTACTTCTTGCCGAACAGGTAAACATTCAACATATTATCCATGCGAGTATCTCCTTATTAATATTCGTCGGGCAGTTCGCCGAGCTGGTCAAAGCGGAAAACAGGACCGTCCTTGCAGACATACTTGTTGCCGATGTTGCAGCGTCCGCATTTGCCTACTCCGCACTTCATGCGAAGCTCCATAGTAGTATAGACCTGAGTTTCCTTGAAGCCAAGTTCTTTAAGTCCTGCAAGAGTGAACTTTATCATTATGGGAGGTCCGCAGATAAGAACAGTCTTGTTTATGGAAGGATCAAGCTCCTTTACATAGTTAGGAACGAAGCCTACATGACCGTCCCAGCCCTCCTGCGGATTATCTATGGTAAGGTTTACTTCAATACCAGTGTCATTCATCCACTCGTCAATTATCTCTTTATAATCAACAAGGTCATCTTTAGAACGTGAACCGTATATAATCTGTACATCACCGTAATTAGCACGGTTATCGCGTACATAGTTGATAACTGAGCGGAGCGGAGCAAGACCGATACCGCCTGCAATAAAGAGGAGGTCCTTGCCTTTCAGCTCTGTCTCAACAGGGAAAGCATTGCCGTAAGGTCCGCGGATAGTTATCTGCTGACCTACGTCCATAGCGTGGAGCCATGTTGTAAGACAGCCGCATTTCTTTATGCTGAACTCCATGAATTCCTTGTTTGTAGGAGAAGATGTTATAGAGAACATAGCCTCTCCGACACCGGGAATAGAGAGCATTGCGCACTGTCCGGGCATATGATCGAAAACCTTGCCGCCCTCGGGAGAAACAACTCGGAATGTCTTTACATCGGGAGTATCCTGTCTTATATCGGTAACTACACCAATGTAAGGTATCAATGTATCATTATTCATCACTTTACCTCCAATGCTCTCATTACCTTGACGATATTCATGGATATAGGACATTTTGCAAGGCATCTTCCGCAGCCAACACAGCCGAATTCGCCGTTGTTGTTTGCCGGGAAGTACACAAGCTTATGCATAAATCTCTGGCGGAAACGTTCAAGCTGAGTAAGTCTCGGGTTTCCGTGAGCCATTTTTGTAAAATCGGAGTACATACATGAATCCCAGCAGCGGAAACGCTTTATGCCATGACCGGTGTTGAAATCCTTGATGTCATAGCACTGACAGGTAGGACACACGAATGTGCAGGTACCGCAGCCGAGGCAGCTCTCAGAGAGTTCTCCCCACTTATCGGAATTGAAGTACTCATTGAGCTTATCGCCGCCGAAATTATCGGTAGTAAGGTTTGCAAGAGGAAGTTTTTTGAGTATCTCTCTTGTCTTAGCACGAACAGCTTCAAGCTTTGCTGTGTCGCCTTCTTCAAGAAGAGAAGATATCGAGTCGATGAACTTCTGTCCTTTTTCGTTATGGGCCTCGATGAATAAGCTCTCGCCGTCGCTGTAGCAGGCAGCGTCGCCCTCTGGGGCAGCTGCGTCAATGCCAAATGTACCGCAGAAGCATGTCTCGGCAGGACGTGCACAAGCCATAGTAACTACTGTGCCGTGGTCACGGCGGTTCTTATAGTAGCTGTCAACAGGCTCGGCAAGGAACACCTTATCGAGTATTGTAAAGCTTCTTGCGTCGCAGGCACGAACTCCGAATATTACGAAATCCTCGGATTCCTCACGTACATCAATGACTTCGATGTTTTTGCCTTCCATTTTGAAATCAACAAGATTTTCTGTCTGTGGGAAGAAGAAATCCTTTGCGCTGCGCAGAGTATTGAGAGCACTGCTGAGCTTCATGCCGCTTTCGTACTTTTTGTACTCAGCCGCACCGTCCTCACGGTCAACAGGGATATAGAGAGTCTGTGAAGCTGAGATAGCTTCAAAAAGCTTGTCAAGCTTATCAAGTGATATTTTCAGCATTATTCAACTCCCCTTTCGTGTACTACGGACGCTTCGCAGTCGTCCTGCTTGTAATCGTTGAGAGGAGCGCGTGATGTGGTATCCTCGCCTGCCTGATATTCGACGTAAAGGGAGTTTATATCCTTTATGAACTTGCGATTCAGAAGGTGAAGCGGAATATGCTGTGGGCATACTCTTGAACACTCGCCGCAGTCTGTACATCTTCCTGCTACGTGGAATGCACGGATTATATGGAACATATTCTCCTCAAAGCTGTCGGCAGGAGCCTTGTTCTCTACGCCTGAGTTCGGGTTATCGAATACGCACTTCTCGCAAGTGCAGGCCGGACAGACGTTTCTGCACGCATTGCAGCGAATGCACTTTGAAAGCTCTCCACGCCAGAAGTCGTAGCGTTCCTGAGCAGTCATATTTTCAAGCTTCTCGACCATATCGAAGCGATTTGAGTCAAGGACTTCACCCTCGTCACCTATGAGCTCGTCATAGACAACGTGCTTTTTGCTCTTGCAGGTCGCGCACTTATCAAGGATAGCCTCATAGAAAGGCATTGTCTCCTCGCCGTAAACTGTATCTATTTTCAGAGTATAATTCTCGTTCTTTACGCCGAGTATGCCTGTAATGCCCTTGGCCTTTATCTTTTCTGCGTCAAGCTTAGGACCTCCGGGGATACCAACGATGTAAACGTTCTCGCGTACAACTCTGTGCTCCTTAGTGAGCTGGTTGAAGCTGTATGTATCGCAGGGCTTCAGAAAAGCAAGTATCCTGCCTTCTTTTTTGCTCTCCTTAACGAGGTACTTGGATACATTTGCAGCTGTAAAATCATCAAAAACGAACTCTTTTTCGAGTTCTTCGGCAGTTTCAAAAACAGCAGGGGTGATATCATAAGCAAATTCTCCCCTTTTCCAGCCGATAACGCGGTCAACAGTACCGTCAGCCAGAAGCTGTTTTGCCTTATTAATCATTGCTTCCTGCATCTCAGGTCCTCCAATCTGCGATTTGGTCCCAGCTTTTTGACAGCCTCGGTGAATTCGTTCATGGTAGCAGCGAACTTAGCGCCTTCTGCTGCCGATACCCATTCAACTCTTGTTCTGTCGCGCTCGATCCCAAGGAAATCAAGCATACTGAACAGAAGTGTCATTCTTCTTCTTGTGAAGTAGTTGCCTGATGTATAGTGACAGTCTCCCGGGTGGCAGCCGCAGAGGATAACTCCGTCAGCGCCGCGCTGGAAGGCTCTGAGAATGAACATAGGGTTTACTCTGCATGAGCAGGGCACTCTGATTATCTTAACGTTTGTAGGATAATTAAGTCTGTTAGTGCCTGAAAGATCGGCTCCTGCGTATGAACACCAGTTACAGCAGAACGCAACGATCAGCGGCTGAAAATCTTTATTATCATTTACTTGCATATTGCGTCCACCTCCGACATGATCTGGCTGTTTGAGAAGCCGTTTAAGTCCATAGCTCCCGACGGACAAGCAACTGTACAAGCGCCGCAGCCCTGACATACAGCAGGGTTAACGCTTGCAACTCTGCGTATTGCAGTGGTTCTGTCGGGCATTCTGAATTCCTTGTCAACATATGTGATAGCTCCGTATGGACATACCTTTTCGCATGACGAGCAGCCGTTGCACATGAGCTCGTCAGAATGAGCGACACATGGATTGCAGGTTATACTGTTCTTAACAAGAAGTCCGATAGCTTTTGCGGCTGCCGCACTTGCCTGTGCAACAGTTTCGGGGATATCCTTTGGTCCCTGACAGGCACCAGAGAGGAATATACCTGCGGTAGCGCTTTCTACAGGACGGAGCTTCGGGTGTGCTTCTGTGAAGAAGTCGTTAGTGTCCATCTGAGTTGTGAGCATTGTAGCCAGCGGACGAGCTGTCTTGTCAGGCTCGATAGCCGCTGCAAGAACTACCATATCTGCGTCGATATGGAGCTGTTCGTTTGCCAGAAGGTCAGAAGCCTGTACATCTATCTTTCCGTCTGAGCGAGGTGTTACCTTTCCTACCATGCCCTTGATGTAGTGAACATTGTACTGCTCAACTGCACGGCGGTAGAACTCATCAAAGTTCTTACCGGGGGTACGGACGTCGATATAGAACACGTAAACCTCGGTATCAGGATATTTTTCACGGATAAGCATTGCGTGCTTGGCAGTATACATACAGCATATCTTTGAGCAGTATGGCTTGCCCTTGCTGTCATCACATCTTGAACCCACGCACTGTACGAATACGATCTTGTGAGGGTGAGTCTTATCGGAAGGACGAAGCAGTGTGCCGCCGTTAGGTCCTGCGGCGTTCATAAGACGTTCAAGCTCCAGAGATGTAACTACGTCGGGACACTGGTTATATGCAAACTCATCGTACTTATCCAGATTTATTGGATTGAAGCCTGTAGCAACTACGATAGCACCGTACTGCTGCTCGATTATTTTGTCCTCCTGCTTGTAGTCGATAGCTCCTACAGAGCATACTGACGAGCAGATACCACACTTGCCCTTCTGAAGCATCATGCAGTAGTTGGGATCAATAGTTGCCACTTTTGGTACAGCCTGAGCAAAAGGGATGTATATAGCTGTACGGTTATCAAGTCCCATATTGAACTCGTTGGGGACTTTCTTCATTGGACATTTTTCTGTACAAAGACCGCAGCCTGTACATTTTGTCTCGTCAACAAAACGAGCTTTTTTCTTTATCTTGACAGTAAAGTTACCTACAAAGCCCTTTACATCGGCTACCTCGCTGAATGAGTATATGGTTATACGCTCATTCTGTGAAGCATCTACCATTTTAGGTGTAAGGATACAAGCTGCGCAGTCAAGTGTCGGGAATGTCTTGTCTATCTGCGCCATTTTACCGCCGATAGTAGGATTCTTTTCAACGATATCAACATCGAAGCCTGCTTCTGCGATATCAAGAGCAGTCTGTATACCTGCGATACCTCCGCCTATAACGAGAGCACGCTTTACAACAGGGCTCTCTCCTGCTGTCAGAGGCGAATTGAGATGAACCTTGGCAACTGCTGCCTTTCCGAGGATAATTGCCTTTTCTGTTGCAGAAGCGATATCCTTGTGTATCCATGAGCACTGCTCGCGGATATTTGCTATCTCAACGAGATATGGATTCAGACCTGCTGAAGCAGCAGCCTTTCTGAATGTATTCTCATGCATTCTTGGTGAACATGAGCATACAACCACACCTGTGAGTTTATGTTCTTTGATAGCGTTCTTTACGAGATTCTGTCCCGATTCGGAACACATATACTGATAGTCCTGAGAGATAACAACTCCAGGCTCATGCCCCAGCGCTTCTGCTACGGCTTTGACGTCTACTGTTGCAGCAATATTAGTACCGCAATGACAGACAAAAACGCCTATTCTTTTCATGGTGCTGTCTCTCCTTACTTTATGTATTTTCTGAATGCTGTTACGATAGCCTGCTGCGGCAGATCATCATCGAGCATTTCGGGTATCTGATTCGGATTCATATGATTATTTCCCTGCTGGCGTACAGCTGCAAGACGTACAGCCTCAACCACCTTTGCAGGTTCAACGTTACGGGGACATCTGTCTACACAGGCAAAGCAGGTAAGACATTTGTATATGGACTTTGATTTCATCAGAGTCTCGATATCACCGCGCTCTACCATATATACGAACTGATGTGGATGATATTCCATTTCATCGTATGAAGGGCAGGTTCCCGAACATTTGCCGCAGCGCATACATTTCAGCACGTTTACTCCGCTTGAGCGCAGGACCTGTTCTTTTAAGTTCTTATCCATTTTGAACCTCCTTCAAGCCGAGAGCCTCAGCGAGAAGCTCTGTAAAGTAATACACGGGGAGCTCTGTATCTGAGTTCTTTTTTAGGTTGTAAAGACACAGTGGACAGGCTGTTATTATCATATCAGCACCCTGATCTTTAGCCGAACGTACAACAGCACTGCTTCTCTTTGCAGCCTGAGCCTTGTCCTCAAGAGTTATATAACCGCCGCAGCATTCGTTTCTCTGGGCGTAGATGACAGGAGTACCGCCGATCGCTTTTATAAAGTCTTCCATTATTGTCGGATTTTCAGGATCGTCCATTGCAAGTGCTTTTGAAGGACGAAGCAGCAGACAGCCGTAATATGCAGCGATCTTCTTGCCTTTAAGAGGATTAACCACCTTCTGTGCAAGGTTGTCAAATCCTACTACATCACGGAGCATTTCGAGATAATGATAAACAGTTGTTTCTCCGTTATATGGCTCCGGAAGTTTGAGATAGTTATTTACCTTTGCTGCCATTTCCTCATCATTGGAAATATCGTAATTGGTCTGCTTTATAACGTTATGACAGGCTGAACAGACTGTGATGAGCGGTCTGTTGTTCTCTTTTGCGGAATTAAGTGTTCTTACTGCTGAGAGCTTGGTAGCGATTTCGTCCTTTGCGGTGGTATATGCACCGCCGCAGCACTGCCAGTCAGCAGGTTCTTCAAGATTTATACCGAGACATTCGGCACTCTTCCTTGCATAAGTATCAAGGTCCTTAGCTTTTGTTCTAAGAGTGCACCCCGGGTAGTAAGTAAAGGTTTCCATATATGTGATTCCTTTCTTGTATGATCAGACCATTTCCTCTGGGTGGAATACTTCGTCGAAACGCTCGGCAGTAAGGAAACCGAGTTCAACGCAGGCTTCTTTAAGGGAAATATTGTCTTTAAATGCTTTTTTTGCTGTTTTTGCAGCATTTTCGTAGCCGATATAAGGGTTAAGAGCAGTTACCAGCATAAGAGAATTATGCAGATTATGATGCATTTTCTCCTTATTGGCTTTTATTCCTACAGCACAGTTCTTGTTGAATGATGTTATTGATTCGGCAAGAAGTCTTGCAGATTGCAGGAAATTATACGCGCATACAGGCATAAATACGTTGAGCTCAAAGTTGCCCTGAGAAGCAGCCATGCCTACTGTTACGTCATTGCCCATTACCTGAACTGCGACCATAGTTACCTGCTCGCACTGTGTTGGATTGACCTTGCCGGGCATTATGGACGAGCCGGGCTCATTTTCGGGAATAAATATCTCGCCGAGACCGTCACGAGGTCCTGAAGCAAGCCATCTTACATCGTTGGCTATCTTCATCATATCGGCAGCAAGAGCTTTAAGTGCGCCGTGTGCGAATACTATTTCGTCTTTTGAAGTAAGAGAGTGGAATTTATTGGGAGATGATATGAATTTTTTACCTGTAAGCTCGCTTATCTTTTCAGCCGCCTTGTCAGCAAAGCCCTTTGGCGCATTAAGTCCTGTTCCAACAGCTGTGCCGCCTACCGCGAGTTCTTTAAGTTCTTCGCAGGCAGATAAGAGCATTTTTTTATCCTTTTCAAGCGAAGCTCTCCAGCCGCTGATCTCCTGTGAAAATTTGATAGGAGTTGCGTCCTGTAAGTGTGTGCGTCCGCTCTTAACGACGCCCTCGTTTTCAGCTTCGAGGCGCTTAAAGGTAGCTATAAGAGTGTCGACAGCAGGAACGACCTTGTCTTCAACAGAAAGAACAGCCGCAATATGCATTGCAGTCGGAAACGTGTCGTTTGATGACTGGCTCATGTTGATATCATCGTTTGGGTGGAGCAGCTTTGAACCTGCAATTTCATTTCCTCTGTTGGCAATGACCTCGTTGGTGTTCATATTTGACTGTGTACCGCTGCCTGTCTGCCATACAACAAGCGGAAAATGCTCATTGAGAGCGCCGCCTATTACTTCGTCGCAAGCCTGACTGATAGCCGCAAGCTTTTCGTCTGTCATTTTTTCAGGCTTGAGCTCGTGATTTGCAAGAGCAGCAGCTTTTTTCAGTATGCCAAGTGCATGAGTTATCTCACGCGGCATTGTTTCGATACCTACGCCGATAAGAAAGTTCTCATGGCTTCGCTCGGTCTGAGCTCCCCAGTACTTATCAGCAGGTACCTTTACTTCGCCCATAGAATCATGTTCAACGCGATAATCCATTTTAATATCCTCTCCCAGAAAATTATTGGATCCTGTGTCGAAAGACATCAGAATACAGTTTAAACTATCACATATAATAAGTATAACAGCATATTATGAATAATTCAAATTCAAGTTAAGAATAGCGCTATTCAGATATTGATATATAATTAACAATGATATATTTACAAATAATTTATATAATACCTGTACAGTATATTTATTTTTATATTACTGATTTGATAGGTATTGCATTTATGCAACAAACAGTATATTTTTCATCGCATCAGTCTTACAAAACGTAATAATATAGGGAAATAAAACTAAAAAACCAATGGTCATTCTTTGATTTTTTTACCGTTAGTGCTGTTTTATTCAGAAAAATATAGCTTTATTTTTTATGCAAAGCTTATAATTATAGATAACTATATCGAATATGATAATTCCAAATAATATATAATAGCTGCAAATGATTGATATTTTTTTCACAACTTATTATAAAAAAGAGAAGCAGTTCCCTGCTTCTCTTTTACAATTATTTGTTTTCGCCTGATTCAAGATTGTTCAATCCATATGAAAGTGTTGTGAGACTGTCTCCAAGATGAACGTTCTCGACAGCGATACCCTTATGAGTTACTTTCAGGTCATAGTGGGTGAAATTCCAGAACGCCTTGATTCCACATTCAATAAGAGTGCTCGCAAGCTTTTCTGCCGCATTCATAGGAACGCAGAGAATAGCAGCTACAGGCTTGTTTTCAGCACAGAACGTACTGAGTTCGTCAGTGCTTCTGACTTTAAGTTCGCCTATCTCTTTACCTATGATATCGGGATTTACATCAAAAGCGCCTATAAGATCAAAGCCTTTGTTGTGAAAATCAATATGGGAAGCAATTGCTTTTCCGAGATTTCCCGCACCGAGAAGAATCATAGGAGTCTGCTTGTCAAGTCCGAGTATCTTGCCTATTTCAAGACGAAGATCGCTGACATTATAGCCGTAGCCCTGCTGACCGAATTCACCGAAGCAGTTGAAATCCTGTCTTATCTGTGATGCTGTCAGTCCCATTTTTTCAGAAAGCTCTCTTGATGATATCCTTACATAGCCGTTATGTTCAAGCTCGCCGAGAAAACGATAATAACGAGGGAGTCTTCTTATTACAGAGTTTGATATTGAGTCCTTTGACATTATTATATGCCTTCTCTCTCTTACATTAATTTATCAAGTCTGATCTTTATTTCATCAAGGAAGGTCTTTGAATCAACCTTTTTCTTGTTATCAAGCTTGGAAATGAGATAAAGATCGCCGGTCATTACGCCTTCCTCAATAGTCTGGATAGTAGCTTTTTCGAGCTTGTCAGCGAATGCGCAGAGCTCAGGTGTGTTATCGAGCTCTCCTCTCTTTCTGAGGGCTCCGCTCCATGCAAATATAGTAGCAACAGAGTTTGTAGATGTCTCTTCGCCCTTGAGATATTTGTAATAGTGACGCTGAACAGTTCCGTGAGCAGCTTCATACTCATAGATTCCGTCAGGTGAAACGAGAACAGAAGTCATCATTGCGAGGCTGCCGTAAGCTGTAGATACCATATCAGACATAACGTCGCCGTCGTAGTTCTTACAAGCCCAGATATAGCCGCCGTTTGAACGGATAACTCTTGCTACAGCGTCGTCGATGAGAGTATAGAAATATTCTATGCCTGCTGCTTCATACTTCTCCTTGTATTCGTTATCGTATATCTCCTGAAAGATATCCTTGAAACGGTGATCATACTTCTTTGAAATAGTATCCTTTGAAGCAAACCAAACGTCCTGCTTGAGATCAAGACCGTAATTGAGACAAGCTCTTGCAAAGCCTGCGATAGAAGCGTCAAGGTTGTGAAGTCCCTGAATAATACCGTCACACTTTGTAAAATCATGGATAAGTTCGCGTGTCTCATTGCCGTTTTCATCAGTAACAACGAGTTCAGCCTTACTACCCTTGTTTACGCGCATTTCAGTATTCTTGTAAACGTCGCCATATGCGTGACGAGCAATAGTGATTGGCTTTGTCCATGTTGGGATATATGGCTCTATTCCTTTAACGATGATAGGAGTACGGAAAACTGTACCGTCAAGAGCGGCACGGATAGTGCCGTTTGGTGACTTCCACATCTGAGAGAGGTTGTACTCAGGCATTCTTGCAGCGTTAGGTGTGATAGTTGCACACTTTACGGCTACGCCGTACTTTTTTGTAGCCTCAGCGGAGTCTATTGTTACCTGATCCTTAGTCTCTTCTCTGTGCTTGAGACCAAGATCGTAGTATTCTGTATTAAGCTCTACATATGGTTCAAGGAGAGTTTCCTTTATCCACTGCCAGAGAATCCTTGTCATCTCGTCGCCGTCCATTTCGACAAGCGGAGTTTTCATGATTATTTTGGACATTGTTTTTACCTCCATATTAATTTGCGTTAGGTATTGAATGTTTTATATGTAATTATAATACAAATATCCCAGTATCAATAAATGTAAGGGATAAAAGACATAGAATACCCATTTTGATATTTTTCCTCCCCCTCTTTTGCCGTTATACAGCATAATCACTATTCCGGGGATGTATAAACCAAACTTATACCAGTTTGCCGCAAAAATATCAAATTGACCTTTTATAAGATACTCTATAACCGGCAGACAATACCAAGTTGCAGCAATAGAGTATGCGATACATTGCTTTTTTTTATCGCCGCGAGCAAATTCAAACGAAAGCGTAAACACTATTGCGGTCATACCCCAATCGCATTTATCGGCAAAAAACGCGGCAATTGCAATAAGAGGAAGCTTGTATGCAATACTCAGCTTTTTTGTATTAACAATGTTGACACTCAGCAAGCATAACGTAAGCGTTGCTATAACACTTGATTGTGTAAAACTGAAGAATGTACCGTAAAAGCCATATGAATATGCAAAATGCGAGATCACTGCGAAAATAATCATTCTTGTGTAATATTTTCGCAGATTTTTTGTGTAATGATAGCCCTCGCATATGAAATAACACATAACAGGTATTGTAAAACGGCCTATAAAACGCATTATTCCATACGCTAAGGAATCACACGGCACAAATATATATGCAAAGTGATCGATAAACATAGCTATAATAGCTATGTACTTTAATTCGGTTGCGTAAAGTCCTCTTTTTTTAGTTTCCATAAAACTAAAAATCACTTCATAGACTCTCTTGTAAAGTCAAGAAGTCCGCCTGCAAGCATGATATCCTTAGTACGTCCTGAAAGCTCGCAGAGTACAGGTATCTCCTTGCCGCTAGTCTTGTTTACAACAGTAAGCTCGCTCTTTCCGCTCTCAACAGCCTTTCTTACATCTGCGAGAACAAGCTCATCGCCCTGTGAAATGCTGTCGTAATCAGCTTCGTTTACGAATGTAAGAGGAAGAATACCTGCATTTATAAGGTTAGCTCTGTGGATACGAGCAAATGACTTAACGAGAACAGCCTTTACGCCGAGGTAAAGAGGTGCAAGTGCAGCGTGCTCACGTGATGAGCCCTGTCCATAGTTGGAGCCGCCTACGATAATGCTCTTGCCGAGAGATTTAGCTCTCTCAGGGAAGCTTTCATCGCATACAGCGAAGCAGTGCTGTGATATCTTTGGAATATTTGAACGAAGAGGAAGTATCTTAGCACCAGCAGGCATAATGTGGTCTGTGGTGATATTATCGCCGACTTTAAGTGAAACAGGAGCGTCTATTGTCTCAAGAAGCGGTGCTGTCTCAGGATATGGCTTGATGTTTGGTCCGCGGAGGATCTCTACGCTGTCCATTTCCTCAACAGATGCAGGAGGAACGATCATATTATCGTTGATGACAAATTCCTCAGGAAGCTTGAATTCAGGCATATCACCAAGCTCTCTCGGATCAGTGAGATAACCTGTAAGTGCTGAAACAGCAGCCATTTCAGGTGATACGAGGTAGATCTGTCCGTCTTTAGTGCCTGAACGGCCTTCAAAGTTTCTGTTAAAGGTTCTGAGAGAGATACCCTTTGAGTTAGGAGACTGACCCATACCGATGCATGGACCGCAAGCACTTTCGAGGATTCTTGCACCTGCGTCGATAAGTATAGAAAGGGCACCGTTCTGAGCAAGCATATTGAGGACCTGCTTAGAACCGGGAGCGATTGCAAGCGATACATCAGGATTTACAGTCTTGCCCTTGAGGATATGAGCGACCTTGAGCATATCAAGAAGTGATGAGTTCGTGCATGAACCGATACATACCTGATCTATCTTGAGTCTGCCTATCTCCTCAACGCTCTTAACGTTATCAGGAGAATGAGGACAGGCAGCAAGAGGAACAAGCTCGCTGAGGTTTATCTGAAGCTCCTCGTCGTATACAGCGTCAGGATCAGCAGCAAGAGGAGTCCATACCTCTTCACGCTTCTGAGCTTTAAGGAACTGCTTTGTTATTTCATCTGACGGGAAGATAGAAGTTGTAGCGCCAAGCTCTGCGCCCATATTTGTTATAGTAGCTCTTTCAGGAACTGATAGAGTCTTTACGCCTTCGCCGCAGTACTCTATCACCTTGCCTACGCCGCCTTTAACGGACATTCTTCTGAGAACTTCAAGGATAACGTCCTTAGCAGCTACCCAAGGTCTGAGCTTTCCTGTGAGTTCAACTTTAACAACTTTTGGGCAGGTTATGTAATATGCGCCGCCGCCCATAGCTACAGCAACATCAAGTCCGCCTGCACCGATAGCGATCATACCTATACCGCCGCCTGTAGGTGTATGGCTGTCAGAGCCGATAAGAGTCTTTCCCGGGATACCGAAACGCTCAAGATGAACCTGATGACAGATTCCGTTACCGGGGCGTGAGAAGTAAATACCATGCTTCTTTGCTACACTGCCGATGAATCTGTGATCGTCAGCATTCTCGAAACCGCTCTGGAGAGTATTGTGATCTATGTAAGCAACTGAACGCTCGGTCTTTACGCGAGGAACGCCTATAGCTTCAAATTCGAGGTAAGCCATTGTGCCTGTAGCGTCCTGAGTAAGAGTCTGGTCGATACGGATACCGATCTCCTGACCTTTTACATATTCGCCGTCAACCAAGTGTGCTTTGAGGATCTTTTCAGTTAAAGTTAAACCCATTGAAGATCATTCCTTTCAATACATAAAAAATACATATTTATTTTACAACATTTCACGCAGTTTGTCAAGAATTAAACAAAGTTTTTTATAAGAAACAAAAAGAGCCTCATGTGAAGCTCTTTTTTTACATTATGAAGCGAACTGGCTATTGTACAGTTCCGCGTAAAATCCGCCTTTTTTCATAAGTTCGCTGTGACTACCCTGCTCTATGATATTGCCCTGTTTCATGACAAGGATAACATCTGAGCTCTTGATGGTAGAAAGTCTGTGGGCAATAACGAAGCTTGTTCTGCCCTCCATAAGCTTCTGAAAAGCTTTCTGTATCCTCTGTTCGGTGCGAAGGTCTATAGAGCTTGTTGCTTCATCAAGGATAAGCATCGGCGGATCCATGAGCATAATTCGAGCTATACAGATAAGCTGTTTTTGTCCCTGAGACAGACCGCTGTCCTCACTGATGATCGTGTCATAGCCTTGCGGCAGTCTTTTTATGAAGCCGTGCGCATAGACAGATTTTGCGGCTTCGATTATCTGCTCCCGTGTTGCATCAGGTGCTCCGTAGGCGATATTTTCAGCTACAGTACCTGTAAACACCCATGTTTCCTGCAATACCATGCCGAAGCAGCTTCTCAGGCTGTCACGGGTGATATCGTTGATATTTTTGCCTGATATCCTTATATTTCCGCTGTTTATATCGTAAAAGCGGAGCAAAAGATTTATAATTGTGGATTTACCACAGCCTGTAGGTCCTACGATAGCTATGCGCTGACCGCTTTTTACATCAAGAGCAAAGTTTTCAATAAGCTTCCTGTCGGGGGTGTACGAGAAGAAAACGCTGTCAAATTCAAGACTTCCGTCGCATGAGGTAAGCTTTTCCTTATCAGAATCGTCGGGAACTTCTTCTTCATCAAGTACATCAAATACTCGCTTCGCAGAGGCTATGGCGTTCTGAAGTTCTGCGATAACTCCTGATATTTCGTTAAAGGGCTTTGTGTACTGATTGGCATAGGCAAGAAAGCTTGACAGCTTACCTACTGACATATATCCTATTATTGATGAATAGCCTATAACTCCGAGAGCGCCAAGCATACCTACTGCCGCGTAGATAAGTCCGTTTACAAATCTGGTGGTAGGATTTGTCATTGAGCTGAAAAACGTAGCCTTTGCGCCGATTTTGCCGTAAGCTGTATTTATTTCGTCGAAGCGCTTTTCTGCTCTTTCGTTATAGACAAAAGCCTTGACTATTTTCTGATTTCCTGCCATTTCCTCAGCAAGTCCTACCATATCGCCGCGAAGCTTGGACTGCTTCATATATGAATCGTGAGAAGCCTTTGTTATACGCGAAGCTGCGACAAACGAAAGAGGTGTAAGAATTACAACAACAATGGCTATCTTTACATTTATGGTCATCATAAATATAAGTGTACCGATTATTGTAACTATACCGCTGAAAAACTGAGTAAATCCCTGCAATAAGCCGTCGGAGATTATCTCAATGTCGTTGATGACGCGGCTTGTAAGTTCGCCTTTTGTATGTCCGTCGATATACTTCAGCGGAACTCTTTCAAGCTTGTTGAATATATCGGCTCTCAGGTCACGTATTGTCAGAAAAGCAAGTTTGTTTGTGCATAAACTCATGAGCCACTGAAAAAACGTACTTGCAATTACTATAACAGCAAGAGTTATAATGATTTTCAGAAGCTTGTCGAAGTCAACGTTCCCTTTTCCGACACAACAGTCTACTGCTTCACCGATAAATACAGGTACAGACAGAGAAAGCGCTACGCCGAGACCTGCAAAAAGCACCGTCAAAATAAAGAATTTCATATAAGGGCGAGCGTATGAAAAAACACGCTTTAATGTTTTAAGCATTGTTCTCACCCTCCTTCTGTGTCATTTGCGAACGATATATCTCGTTATATACCTCACAGTTATCGACAAGTTCATCGTGAGTACCGATTCCAACGGCTTCTCCATCGTCCATGACGATTATTTTGTCGGCATCTTTAAGCGAAGTTGTTCTCTGAGATATCATTACAACGGTGGTATTCGGCATATCACTGCTGAGCGCTCTTCTCAGGGCAAGGTCTGTTTTATAATCCAAGGCGCTGGTCGAATCATCGAGAATTAGGATATCAGGTGAACCTATAAGTGCACGGGCAATAGCGATTCTTTGCTTCTGACCGCCTGAAAGGTTCTTTCCTCCCTGTGAAATTATTGTATCAAGTCCGCTTTTAGTCTGCTTAACAAATTCCCATGCCTGAGCGATCTTCAAAGCAGAGATTATTTCATCGTCAGTAGCATCAGCTTTTCTCCAGCGCATATTTTCACGGATAGTTCCTGAGAAAAGAACTGCTTTCTGCGGTACTGTGCCTATCCTGCTTCTGAGCTCATCCGAGTCGAAGTCATTGACATTTACTCCCGATACGTTCACTTCGCCGTTTGTTGCACGATAAAAGCATGGTATAAGGTTGGCAAGTGTAGACTTTCCGCAGCCTGTGCCGCCGATTATGCCAAGCATTTGTCCTTTTTTCAGCGAAAAGCTTATATTCTTTACCGAATAATCGCCTGCCCCCTCATATGAGAATGAAACATCGTTAAATTCGATAATGTTCGCTGATTTATTATCAAAATCAGCTACATCACCGCTTTTTTCGGCCGGAAGTGCAAATACCTCGCTTATTCTGTTAGCTGAAGCAAGAGCTTTTGTGAAAATAACGATAAGATTTGCAAGAACAACAAGTGCAAGGAGTATCTGTGTCATGTAGTTGGTAAACGCTGTCAGCTCCCCCTGAGTAAGTCCGCCGATATTTATGCGTTTTCCGCCAAACCATATTACTGCAACGATACCGAGATTCATTACCATGAATGCTACAGGATTGAGTATTGCTGATATTTTGCCGACTGCAATGGAACAAGCGGAGATTTCGTCTACGGCTTCTTTAAATTCGTCGATTTCCTCCTGCTGACGCGAAAAAGCGCGTATTACTCTTGCTCCTTCCAGTCCTTCGCGTGTTAAAGTTGATGCTCTGTCAAGACATTTCTGCGTTTTTTTGTACATAGGAACGGTCTTTTTCATTATAAGGAATATAATTATGGAAATAAGCGGAGCAACTACAAAGAAAATAAGCGAAAGCTTAACATCTATAGTCACAGCCATTACAGCGGCTCCTATAACAAGAAAAGGAGCTCTTACCGCAAGGCGGATAAACATATTGACACCGTTCTGAACTGTGTTTGAGTCGTTGGTCAGTCTGTTTACAAGAGAAGAAGTACCTATTTTATCAATATTGCTGTAGGAAAGCTTATTGATATGCTTATATAATGCCGAGCGAAGCTCCGTGCCAAAGCCGTAAGCACATTTTGCAGCGAGATACTGGCAGGTCAGAGCAAAGCAAAGTCCGCAGACTCCAAGCAAAACTATCAGTCCGCTCATTCTGAAAATATAGGAGCTATCATTGCTGCCTATACCGTTGTCGATTATCTTAGCCATTGCAACAGGTACTATAAGCTCAAAAATCGCCTCCAAGAGCTTGAAAAAAGGTCCGAATATGAGCTCTTTCTTGTAATTTTTCAGATATTTCAAAAGATCCTTCATTTGTTATCAAAACACCCACTTTTTCCATACATAGGCAACGACACTTCTGAATCATCAAAAGTGCCGTTGTTTTACTTTTATATATTTACGCCGTTTGCTTTAAGAAGCTCTCTTGCAGAATCAACAGAATCAACGCCTGTTGCATTTTTTACAGGAGCAAATTCCTTTTCACGAACAACTTCGTACGCAAGGCAGCTGTCCTGCATATGTACCATATCAAGAACCAGAGTCTCGAATTTATGGCCGTTTGGCTCTGTTGGGATAACATACTCGCCGTTATCGTTCATAAAAGGTATCTTCTTGTCAACTATATGAACAGGGAGCTTTTTATCGCATATCTCTTCAAGCTTTGCAACATTGAAAAGATAATTGAGGATAACGCCGTATTTATATGCGAGCTCTCCGTTTTCGTTTAGAAGAGTACGCATTTCTTCTGTCATCTCGTAGTATTCAACGATAGAAGGCATACCGTCCTCAAGGCAGAGAACTCCGACCTTTTCATCAGGTGAAGCCTTGCTGACTACCTTGCCGCCTGACTGGAGACCTGATTTTATAACAGCTCCGATGAAGCCCGGATCGGCAATGCGCTGAAGAACATTGTCAACAGCAAAGACATTGAGCCATTCTACGCCTTTTTCCTTTATCTCGTCAAGAAAACCTGCTCTTACAAGAGACGAGAACCAGCCGCCATTTCCGTTTGGTGATATAGATATCTTTGATTCGCTCTCCATGAGTACCTTGCCGCTGAAATCAACGGAAGGAGCCATATCCTGTATAAAGAAGCGGATATACTGAGGATCATATCCGAAATAATTCTTTTCCTTGAAGAACTCTGTTGTATCCTTGTGGTTCTTCTCGCTTGTCATGATATAGAGAGGTATCCGTGTATCAGCAAGCTTTACAACGTCCATCAGATTGTTGATAAGGCACTCAAAAATATAAAGTTCTTTGTTTACGCCTATATTAAACATTCCCTTTGGCTTGTCAAAACCAAGTCTTGTGCCCTGTCCGCCTGCTAAAAGAACGGCAGCTGCCTTGCCTGCCTTTATAGCTTCGATTCCTGCTTTGATATATTCATCGCTGTTTTTTGCGATATCATCTATTGTTACAGCACCCAGCGGCTCGAATTTGCCGCGGACTGAATTGCTGTTTTTTTCAGCATTAAGATTGTGGAGAACAGAAAAATCAATTACCTCTATCTGACCAAGAAGCTCCTGCTTTCCGGCTTCGTCAAGTTCGTCATAGTGTTTTAAAATATGTTCCTGTCCGTAATTTGAGAGAATACGGAGCGCGTTGTCTCGATTTATCATAAACTCCTCCTTGAAAGCGGTTTTTACCGCATGATTTTATTTATTATAGCATAAGATATTAAAATAGTCAATGGCATTAATGTACAATATTTTGCTATTTATTGCTGTATTGATAAAAAAACAGCTGTCTAATCAGACAGCTGTTTGGTGATCAGTCGATTTTTGTTGGCTTTACATTGGGATATTTCTTCTTTTCGTGAGCAACTCCGTAAATCACCATGAGCGAAATTCCGACTACGGCAAGAGCTATGCTTGCAGCCGCAAAAGCCTCGGTATACTTATACATGAGACTGGTAAAAGCTGTAAAAACGGGCACTTGCTTGATAGTAAAGGAGTCGTAATAACGGACAGCAATAAGATATATACTCGGAACAGCTCCCAGTACGCCTGCTACCAGTGATGAAACACCGCACCAGTACATAGCTGTTATTTTCTTCTTGCGATTGATAAGCGTCAGAAGAATTATCATCAGTACTATCGCACCAAGAACTGCGGCAGTAGCCTCTATGCGGTGAGAATAGACCTTTGCAAGCTTTGAAAGGATACCGTGCTGATTCATGGAAGAAAACTTATACACATCACAGAAAGAACCTATGGTTGTATATGCGTTTTCTTTGGTGTTGCGAAGTTTTAAGCCGAAATTATCGTCTTTTTCATAGTTGTTTTCTTCTGCAAAATTATTGAAAAAATTATCTATGTTTTCTTCAAGTTTTGAGTTCTTAGGGTGAACAACAGACATTTTTGCTCCGCTTTCAAGAGCTTCAAAGGCTGAATCAATGTAGGCTTCTTCGTATGAGCGGATATAATCTTCATCTACCGCGTCCATATAAACCTCAGCAGGGATTCCTGTTGTATTGTACTTATCCTTGTAATACTTGTTTATCTCGGGATAAATACTTGTTTCAAGGGAGTTTTTCTGTGCAAGCTTCTTTAGCTTTTCAGCTGATATGTTTATATCCACAAGGAGCATTGCTGAGCCTGCAAGTGTCAGAAAAACAAGTAATACCGAAATTATCAGTGAGGGAAGATATGTGCTTATCTTTTTCAATTTGGACTCCCCTCTCCTGCTTTTTTATAGAACTTCTTTTCTGTAGGCTCGCAAATAATGCCGATTCGTTCATCTGCATTGCCGAGTATGTCTTTTTTGCAGGTATAAAGTGTAAGCTTTGAAGAAGCCGACGGAGATACATATTTTCCGTCTTTTTTATTGAATGTTATCTGTTCTTTGACTTTATAGCTGAATTCGCCGTAATTTGTCTTTAAGGTAACGGTATCACCGATTTTCAGCTTATCAAGCTGTGAGAAAAAAGTGTCCTCGTGGGCGCTGATGACTGTGTTTCCGTCCTCGCCGGCTATTTTTGAGCCAGACGACTGACAAGCTCCTCGCTCAAAAAGCTCTGAATTGCTTCCCCAGTAAACAGGAATGGAGATATCAAAGGCGGAAGTTGTGAGAACAGCATACATTTCGCCGAATTTCGGGCGTATTATTTCGCCTTTGTCATATGTCTGACCGTCAAATTCATCTATAATATCGTTATCTCTTACAACAAGTCCTGAGCCTGCGGCTTCCGGAGTTGCTTTGAGATTATCCATGAACGCCAGATTCAGATATACCTTGAGCTTGTCCGACGGCTTTATCATTGCAGCAATGAATATGCCAACGCAAAGGAACAATACGATAAAAGGCGTTATGATATGGATAAATGCATTATCCTTTTTCTTTTTTTCAGCCATTATTCTTCTGCTCCATTTGCTTTAAGTTTTCGCATGACAAGAAACAGTGCAGAAATACCTATTCCGATAATTGCTGCTGCACAAGCCAAAATACCTCTTCTGTCATATCCTGTATCCTCAACAGATGCTCCTGCTGTAGAAACATTAAGAAGCTCGCCGCTGTCGTTACGCATTGCTATGGTAAGGGAACTATCGCTTATTTCGTCAACAGTGATATTAAGTCCCATTTGCTCTGCTGCCTCAGAAAGCTTTCCTACTATCTGGAGCTTCTGCTCAGAGGGGCTCTGCTTCATAAGACTTCTGTATTCCTCGGGCGTCAGATTATCGATTATAGCCTGCTGCTGAGCTTCCGGAAAGCTTCTTACATACGCCATTTTTTCATCATATGACATATTTATAAATGCAGTAACACTTATTCTTGTGAATGTAGTTCCGTCGCTTGCAGTGAGAGTGATACCGTCATCTACTGTTGCAGGTTTCTCTGAACTATTGGCTGCAGTTGTAGTCGTAGGAGTACTCGGTACCTGCGGTCCGACTGTAATTATCTGATTTCCTGCTTCGTGAAGCTTCTGGATAGCCTTATCAAGGATTTCCGACGGATAATCCTGTGGGTGGGCGTTATATTCGTTATATCCTGCCTGGATATCTTCCTCGGAATATCCGTATGATCTTGCAACAGCAGCAACATCATCGGCAGTGGTTGCGTAAACATTTGCAGAAAAAGCTATAGAAGCTCCTGCAATAACAGCTGTTGAAGCTAAAGCTGTAAATATCTTTTTAATGTACATATAAATCCCTCCAATCTCATATATACAATAAACATTATACCTTTTAATCAGAATAATGTCAAGAAATATTATAACATAATGAGCTTTTAAGCATTCAGGATTTCTTGATAAGCTCTTTTCTGAGAAGTACAAGATCGAAAATATCAACTTCATTATCTTTGTTCATGTCATATTTTTCAAGTGAAACCTCAATATCAGCAATTCCAAGGAGATATTTCTGGAGCCCTACAAGATCAGCGACTTTATATGAAGTTTCTTCGGAAGGTTTATTTTTCAGGTAATTATCTATCTGTTCAGCCCAGTATTCACCCATAAGCTTGTATCCCTTGTTATTTGGGTGAACGCCGTCCATAAGCTGGGTTTTGACATCGGTAATTACAGAAGCAACATCGCCGCTGCGTATATATGGACCTGAAACTATATTAGTAACATACCTCTTTAAAGCGTAGTTGATATTTAACTGTGATGTGTGTCCAAGAACATCTGCGTTATAAATATGAAGCTTTTTTAGTATAGCTTCTTCCGCCTCTTCATCTGAGTAATTTGTCTGCCAGTCGGCTGAATGGCGGTAGTTGCTGAACCAGTTATAAACCTCCTGTCGATTGGGATCAACATCGGGGATAGTTGTTACAAAAAGAGTAGAGTTTTCTGATATATTGCCAAGGATATAGTCTATCAACTCTTCAAGATCAGAATGAGTTTTATCTGTGTCACAATTATCAATTATATTATTGGTTCCGATTTGAAGAATAACGATATCAGGCTTGCAGTTCTCAAGGCAATTTGTGGATTTAAGTGTTTCAAGAATACCGTTTCTGCCCGGATATTCTTTTATAGTATATCCGCTGTAGCCTGTATTATCGTCATCATAAGTGAAGCTTTCACCTGTTTCAGCGTCGGAAAAATCGATTTTCATATCGTTTCCCTTTGAACCGACCATATCTATATCATAGCCTTTTTTAGTAAGCTCATTATAAAGATATTTGCGATATGAGCCTGTTACACCGTATCCGTCGGTTATCGAATCGCCTATTGCCATGATCTTTATTGGTTTCGAGCCTGATTTATCCTCGCAGACGGCAGTTTCAGCCGAAAACGCAGTTCCGATATATGCCATTGCCAAAGCTGTCAAAACGGAAATAAACTTTTTCATATTCTCCTCCTATAGAGTTTTTTATGATTATATCATGGAAATATTAAATTTTCAAGAAAAAAAGCAAAAAGCCCTACGAAAAATCGTAAGGCTTTTTTAGCGTGCCTGGAGGGATTCGAACCCCCGACCTACTGGTTCGTAGCCAGTCACTCTATCCAGCTGAGCTACAAGCACATCGTTTGACGACTTAAATATTATACCATGCTGTATCATAAATGTCAACCATAAATTCAAAAAAACGTCAAGTTGCACTAAATATTTTTGCAATCGTTGACTTATAGACTGATTTTATAAAAAAGGCGGAAAAGCCTTGACAACCAAGTCAAAAATTGATATAATAATTTTTGTTGTGAGACATTAGCTCAGTCGGTAGAGCATACGCCTTTTAAGCGTAGGGTCGAGGGTTCAAATCCCTCATGTCTCACCAGCGCCTCGGCAATAGTCGGGGCGTTTTTATTTTATATTGATTACTTTATTTCATTCTATAAAAGAAATAGTTTCTTGCTATAAAAAAGTCCCCTTGAATTATCAAGGGGGGGAAAACAAATCAAAATAAAATATCTTTTAATCTTCTTAAACATCACATTACATAATATCGGCGCAATTGATCCTTATCCACTCGGAAACTGTGGAAATGAATACAGAGTTTGTAGGAATATCATTTGTACTTTGCAGAGTATTCATAAATATCTTTTCTGCAAGCTCTTCATTATGTCGGTACCAGCCTGACTTTATAGCGTGTCTAACTGCTCTTTCGATAGAACATTCCGAAGTCTGGTATTTATCTGCAAGCTTTGCATAAAGCGTTTTGCTGAAATTCGTGATGTGTTCATCTGAAGTTACACACATGAAGATCACCTCTCGCAGATAGTGATACCCTTTGGTGTTAGGAGCTATTCCGAGATTAAGAAGAGTTTTGACAATTATTGCTACAACGTTATTCATTAGTATAAGCACTCCTTTTAGCAATGATAGTATAATTATATCATAATTGGTAAAAAATGGTAAGGGTTTATTACGTCGTTTATTGACGAGATTTGTCGAATAATGTCGATAAAGCAAAAAAAGAGCAGCTTAGCTGCTCTTTTTTATCAATTTTTGATCTGTTTTGCAACAAGACTTTCGCCGCAGTAAATTGAACGAAGCTTTGGCTTCTCAATTTTACCTGTGGGATTTCTTGGAACATCTGCGAAAATAATCTTATGCGGTCTCTTGTATCTCGGGAGCTTCTGGCAGAAAGAGGTTATATCCTCCTCTGTACAGCTGTGATCTTCCTTTATGGAAATAATTGCAGCTGCTATCTCACCTAGCCTCTTGTCAGGAAGTCCGATAACTGCAACGTCCTTGATAGCAGGGTGACTTCTGAGGAAATCCTCTATCTGTACAGGGTACAGATTCTCACCGCCGCTGATAATAACGTCCTTTTTACGGTCAACAAGGTAAATAAAGCCGTCTTCGTCCTCCTGAGCCATATCGCCTGTATAGAGCCAGCCGTCCTTTAATGTCTCGGCAGTAGCTTTTTCGTCGCGATAATAGCACTTCATAACGCCTGGACCTTTAACGAGAAGCTCTCCTACCTGTCCGCGTTCAACGGCGTTACCGTTTTCATCAGCTATCTTTACTTCCCAGCCGAAGCCTGCCTTTCCGATAGCGCCTACCTTATGTATGTTTTCAACTCCAAGGTGAACGCAGCCCGGTCCGATAGACTCGCTGAGTCCGTAGTTTGTATCATACTGGTGCTTGGGGAATACCTTTTTCCAGCGTGCGATAAGTGACGGAGGTACAGGCTGAGCGCCGATGTGCATAAGTCTCCACTGATCGAGGTCATAATCCTCGAGATTGATATCTCCCCTGTCTATAGCGTCAAGGATATCCTGTGCCCACGGAACAAGAAGCCATACGATAGTACAGCCTTCCTCGGAAACGGTTTCGATAATTGACTTTGGCTTTACGCCTTTAAGAAGAACAGCCTTGCTGCCTGAATAAAGGCTTCCGAACCAGTGCATTTTTGCGCCTGTATGGTAAAGTGGCGGAATGCAAAGGAATATATCGTTTCTTGTCTGTCCGTGATGATTCTGTTCAACCTTAGCTGAATGCATAAGGCTTGTATGGTCATGAAGAATTGCTTTCGGGAATCCTGTAGTTCCTGATGAGAAGTAAATTGCAGCATTATCGTCATCTGTGATCTTTACGTCAGGTGCTGTACTTGCACAGTTGGCAACAAGGCTGTCATAGTGCTCTGCAAATGAAGGACATCCTTCACCTACATAGAAAAGAAGACGATTTTTGCTGATATCATCGGCGATTTCCTCGATTCGTCCTATAAACTCGGGACCGAATACAAGAATATCTACCTCAGCAAGATCAAGGCAGTACTTTATCTCGTCAGCTGTATATCTGAAGTTAAGAGGTACTGCAAGAGCACCTGCTTTGAGTATTCCGAAGTATATCGGGAGCCATTCAAGACAGTTCATAAGAAGTATACCTACTTTGTCTCCCTTTTTGACGCCTCTTTCTAATAACATATTTGCAAAACGGTTAGCTTTTTCGTCAAAGACCTTCCATGTTATCTCGCGTCTGTAGTGACATTCGGGATTAGGCTCAATAAGCTCATATTCTTTCCATGTAATACGTCTAACCTCTGTTATCTCGGGATTTACTTCTACCAGAGCAACATCAGTACCGTATAATTTAGCATTTCGTTCAAGTAATTCTGTTATTGGCATTATTTACGTTCCTTTCTGACTAAGCTGCTTTTTTGCTTTTATGTTTAAAAGGCAAAAAGCTGCAAAGCGATAAACTATTTTTATTTTATCACAAAAAAGCGAAAAAGTAAATACCTATTAAATGTTTTTTTAAACAAATCGAAACCTGTGTTTTTCAGCAAGTTGCATAAAACAAGGCGCATTAAGAATATTAATGCGCCTTGAATGCTTATTCAACTGTTACATCTGTTACCGTCTCGGTTTCGTCCTCTGCAACCTTTTTACCGCATTTATCGCAGTAAACCTGCTCTCTGCGTATCTGAGAACCGCAGTTTTCACAGAATACCTTGTCCTCAAGAGACATAAGCTCTGCTTTCAGCTCGTCAAGCTTTAATGTTTTTTCCTTGATGTCGTTTATTGTTGTGATAAACTCGCTGTCAGGATCGCTGCATATCTTTTCGTACATTACCTTTCCAAGCTCTATGTAGTCCGTATTGATATCAGATTCAACACGAGCCATTTCGCGCTTTATCTTAGTCTTTTCTGCGAATTTTTTAGAGCTGTTTGAAACTGTTTTCGCTCCGCGCTCAACAGATTCCCCGAATTTTCCAGCAAAATCCTTTACTGAATCAACAAATCCCATATTTATGACCTCCTGTTATTTTTTTAGTATATTTTTTTATGTATAACTTGGTTTTTCGGTTATTTCAAACTTGACTGCATTCAGAGCTCTTACCGCTGCGTCCGAGAAATCACTGCAAACTGTTGAATAAAGAGTCATTATGATATCATCGGCTGCAAGCTGGTCGCCAACATCACAGTTCATGACGATACCTGCGCTCATGTCTATCTTATCGGTTTTATTAAGCCTTCCTGCGCCGAGCAGCAGAGACGTCATTCCAAGCTCCTCGCAGTTGAACCCCAGTATCTTCATTCCCTTTGTAGCTCTTATCTCGTATTTGAGAAGCGGCTTAGGAAGCAGTGATGTATCATCACATATCTTTTCGTTGCCGCCCTGCAGCTTGATGGTTTCGCGCAGAACGCCAAGTGCCTTTCCTGATGAAACAGCATCTTCAGCCATTTTTCTGCATTCTGCATTAGTTCCTTTACCTGCAAGCTCAAGCAAGTCTGCCGCAAGCTCAATGCAAACATCATAAAGCTTTCCCTTTGATTTTCCTTGAAGAAGCTCTACAGCTTCCTTAACCTCAAGAGCGTTGCCGATGTTTTTACCGAGCGGTGTATTCATGTCAGTTACGACAGCTTTGCACTTCTTTCCTGCCGACTTGCCTGCTTTTTCCATAAGAACGGCAAGCTTTTCAGCGTCCTCTTTGGTTTTCATAAAAGCTCCGGTGCCGTATTTAACATCAAGAACAAGACAATCTGCGTTCATAGCAAGCTTTTTGCTCATTATACTTGCGCAGATAAGAGGTATGCTGTCAACTGTGCCAGTTGCGTTTCTGAGAGCGTACATTTTCTTATCGGCAGGGCAGAATTCTCCTGACTGAGAAATAATGGAAAAGCCTGTTTTTTTAAGTATCGCTTCAAACTCACTCAGAGGCAGATCAGTTCTGTACCCCTCGATACTTTCAAGCTTGTCGATAGTTCCGCCCGTATGACCTAAGCCGCGTCCTGACATTTTTGCCATGCATACTCCGCAGGCAGCTGCGATAGGTCCGATGATAAGAGATGTCTTATCGCCGACACCCCCTGTACTGTGCTTGTCTACAGTAAATGGGATATCCAGATGCAGTATCTCTCCGCTGTCACGCATAGCCGCAGTAAGTGCGAAAGTCTCTTTTTCAGTAAGTCCGTTAAGACATACAGCCATAAGCCATGCCGACATCTGATAATCGGGGATATCGCCGTTAGTATAGCCGTTCACAAGCCACGATATCTCTTCTTCGTTAAGTTCCTGTGATTTTTTTGTTTTATTGATAATATCGACGATGTTCATGATCCACCTCCTATACATATATTTTACCATTATAATCATAATAATTCAATAGTTTTTGTGAAATAAGCCCTTGAATTTACAAAAAATTCATTATTACAATAAAAACTACAAAAGGCACACCGAGAATAACACTTCCCAGTATATTGAACAGGTTAAGCGGTATATGTGCGCCGAATAAACTTCCGTATTTATTGACGATAAACAAAGCTGCTCCGCCTGTAAATGCGCCTATAATAAAGGATAACAGCTTTTTCTGCCTCCTGAAATAATATATCATCATTATAACGACTACGATTCCGCAAAGGGCTTTAAACAACATTTCAATATCCATATTTTACCTCTCACATCAGTATATATCCAAGTGCGATAATAAGCTTGATATCGGCACCTTCTTTTATAAGCATATACAGTAAAGCTGCGATAAGAAGCTTGTCACTGTCTATGCCGCCGTCAAGGAATTCATCGATAAGACTGTCAAATAAATGCCTTTTTGTATTTTTTCCATTTGGAGACTCAGTTTCCGACTCAGGATTTTCCTTTTTGCAGATATCAGGCGGCAGGTCGGCAGCGGTATTTCGTCCTGTCCCATGGTACAGCTTAAAGCAGTCCATATCTGAACGTTTTGGGAATTTTTCACCGTATACCGCCATTGACTCGCCTCCCTTCGTTAAATCAGCTCCTGCAGAAGTCCGCTTTCCTTTGCAATATTCCATATCGCCAGAAGCTTCAACAGTTTTATTGCCTTATCGACACGTTTTTGCTTTTCTGCGCCGAGATGAGGCTTTAAAGCCAGCAGCAGATCAGCGTTTTTGTCCTGCTTTGAAGCTTCGCCGATAAGACTTGTAAGTTTTAGCATAGAAGCAATATCAGGTAGATCCTCAGGAGCTGTATCCGCTGCCTTTTCGGCTTTTTCATCATTCTTTTCGTTGTCCGAGACCAGCATTTGTGCCAGCTCGGAAAGCTGCTTCACACTTTCCTCGTCTGACAGGAGCTCGCTGATCTTGCCCATTATATCGTCCATTTTATTTCTTTCCGCCCGAAAGCTTCTCGTAAAGTGCTTTTGCCTGCGGTGTACTCATCATCTTTTCAACAATTTTAGGATTGTTAACCGCTTGTTGAAATCTTGCGGCGTCATTTCTGTTCATTGCAGAAAGTGCGCTGTCGAATTTTCCTTCTTCGAGCTCGGCACGTAATTTTTCGGGTGGAACTCCTATTTTTTTGCTTACAACATTGAGAAGTCCCGATATTTTATTTGGATCAATATTATTCATAGCTGCCTCCATAAAACTTGATATATACAATAATATATTGTATTTACTGATAAAATATGTTTTTAATGCCTGTACCTGCCGCATTTTTGCGATTTTAACAAACAAGGCTATATTTTTTTGATAATACCTGTTGATTTTTTCAAAAAAATATGTTATAATATGGTATAAACTTCTTAGGAGGGATATATTTGCGCATTGTTGTAATATCAGACACACACGGTAATTCTTATGCTCTTGAAAGTGTTATTATGCGAAATACTGACGCAGACTGGATAATCCATCTTGGTGACGGTGAACGTGAACTCGATAATTTTATCCTTTCTCACCAGAGATTAGCTCCTAAGATAATCCATGTTGCTGGAAACTGTGATTTTGACAGCCTGAGCGATGACTACATCGTCCTGCCGCTTATAGGTCATAAGCTCCTTGCCACACACGGTCATCTTTATGGTGTGGGAGGTTCTCTTGACAAGCTGAAGGCTCTTGCGGCTGCAAATGAATGCGATATTATTCTCTTCGGGCATACACATGAGCGCTACCAAAGCTTTGAGGACGGTTTCTACATCATGAATCCCGGCAGCGCTTCTATCCCCCGTGACGGCGCAAAGCCTTCATTCGGACACATTGACCTCACTCCCGAGGGTGATGTTGTCACCAATATCGTTAATGTCTGATATCTCCTGCTTATATTTTATGCAGATTAGATATTATTGTTACATAAGAAAAATCCCCTTGAATCAACTTCAAGGGGATAATTTTATATTCAGTTTGCTGAAACTGCATTTGGACGCTCATATGAGCTGTCATAATCTTTTATTCTTGTGATATCTGCTGACATGACCACTGGACTTCCCTTATAATTTACACTTACCTCTGCTGTCATATCCAATGCGTCCTCGCCGTTCATATTATGAAGAACAGCGTGTACCTTGCATACGTGGATAGAAGAATCATATTCTGTAACTTCAAGCTTATCCATGATATGTCCGATACCTCTGCCTGCTTTGCCTTCGGAATCATAGCCGATATTTATATCGTTATATTCTGCTCTCTTCTCAATATAATTCTGAATAGCTACTGCTGATGTGTATTCTGGTCTGTCGCCTGTTTCGATAGATTTGATTTTCCATTCATCGTTTTCAAGGACAAATGTAAATATCTTTTCTTCGCCGTATTTAGCGTTTTCCCAGCCTGTATAAGGCGTTTTTACGAAACAAGATGCTTTGAAGCTATTATCTTCTGTTTCGAGTACATTAGGTTCAGTCGTTAAGCTTGTCAGGAATGAGTGCTTGCCGTTAGCATAATACGGAGCATTTTCCGACTCTACAGTACGCTTTGAAACATACAGATTTCCGTTGTATTCAACGTAAATTCCGATATTGATCGAAAAGGCTTCGTCATCACAAGTGTCTTTGCCATTTGGTCTGATGTCTACCCTGCTTCCGTTCTCGAACTTGCTTACATCTCCGCCAAGCCAGCTTTGTAAAGAAGATTCATACTCAACGTCCGCTGCATCTTTGAAGTTATCAGGCATTGTAAAGCTTTCATATGTTTCACCGAAGTTCTTTCTGTCTATTGAAGACGCAATCGGTGCTTTGTAGTACTCGTAGATATCCTGACAGCTCTTGAAGCGTTCATCAGTTACCTTGTAGAATGTTCGCTCTCCGCCGTAATTATTTGACCATTCTTCTCTTGTGCTGTCATAGGTATAGAATGTTATGCTTTCATTGCTGTCATATGACACATCGCCGTATTGCATTACATTCAAACTGTCAATATAATGCTGTGTGAGCTCATTTGCGATAGCTGCGTAGTCGTATTCTACAGGCGGCTCTGTTGGCTCCTCGGTTATTTCTGTTACAGCCTCGGCAGTTGTTTCTTCTTCAATGACTTCGGTAAACTGCTGAGCGTTCTTACTGCCCTTGTGGAGCAGTACGCCTGTTGTACCTATGCCGCCGACAATGAGAGCGCAGGCTGCGGCAATGCTTACATATTTCATTATACCGTGACCGCTGCGAACCTCAACTCCCGATACATTTTCGGTGTACTCATTTTTATTCATCTTTATTTTGTTCTCACGTTTACTCATATCAAGTACCTCTTTTCTGCACCGCTCGTCAGGTGCCAAGCGGTCTGTTACTCTTTTATAATCATTCATATTCATAGTCGGAGCTCCTTTCCAAGAATATCCTTTAGCTTTTTACGTGCACGGTACAGCTGAGTCTGTATGGCGGTCTCTTTATCGCCTGTAATAGCACTTATCTCTTTTATTGTGTATTCCTCGTAATAAAAGAGATGTATAACTGTCCTGTATTTGTTCGGGAGTGACATTACAGCATGATAGACGTCGCTTTCCTCTTGCGTTTCGTAAATAATATCGGCTTCTTCAAGCGGTATCGAGGTCAGGGAGTATTTATACCGCAGAGAGCGGAACATATCCCTGCATTTGTTTACAGTTACTTTAAGCAGCCAGCTTTTCTCCTTAGCTTCATCTTCAAAAACAATGTCAGCGGAAAAACGCCTTATAAAGACCTCCTGCATTATATCCTCAGCGTCGGCTTTGTTCTTACAGTAAGCAAACGCCATACGATAGACGGCATTACTGTATTTATCGTATATTTCCGTCATTTTTTCTGGATACATCGTTTGCTTCCTTTCTTTTTGAAGTACTTCACTAATAAAACGAAAAAGCTATCTCAAATATCACACAAAAAATAAAATCGGCACAAAAAGTGCCGATTATTTTTATGATATTCTTTTTCCTTTGCCCTTTGAACGCTTTTCAATAGGCTTTTCCTTACCGCCCATGTCCTCGAAGATTCGCTCATCCTCATCGGGAGTATCGTCGATAAGCTCGGGGTTTATCTCTCCTATGCTTGTGTAATAAGGATTGATAACGTATTTCTGTATCACTGGATAGCTTATAAAGCAGCTGAACAGACACAGGAATGCTGCTGGAAAGAACGGCAGCAGGAGCATGAATACAGGGAATACAAAGAACAAGAACACGCCCATAATCGCAAGTGTCAGCAATGAAACGATAAAGATGATGAAATTCTGCTTCAATGCTACAAATGCGAGGGCAAATGAGTTCTTTAACAGGTTTTTCAGAGATAATGTTGTTGCTATCATCATCGGGAAAATGTAATAATTCATTATCAATATAACAACGAACAAACTGAAAGCGATAACCATAGGTATGTACATTATCTTAGAGCCTGTCTGTATCGCGATAGCAGGATAGACCTGTAATGAAGAAAATGCCGACGCAAGAATAAGACAGTCAACAAATCCTACTATAGCGGCGTTTTTGAAGTTGTCCTTGAAAGCTCCCCAGAAATCCCGCCATATAAAGGTGTGCTTTTCAATAACAAAGGCTTTTATTACCTTGGTCAATCCTGCTGTAGCAGGTCCGATGAATATTGCAAAAATTACCAACAAAACCGCTGTGGATATTACAAAGCCGTTATAATTGTTCTTGAATACTGCCAGTGCAAATAAAATCAGCAGAAATGGCAGGAAAAATAACATATAAATAAAATTCAGCGCCAGAAGCTTCCAGAATTTTCTGCCAAGTATATCAAAAAACAGTGCAGCTCCTTTCTTTTTAGGAGCGTTTTTGGCTATACCTGAGCCTGCGCTGACATAATCCTTGAAAAAAATGCCCAATTAAAATTCCTCCGTTTTCTATCTGCTGAAAGAGCTGTAAAGATGTATGACAGCTCCGTCAGCCGCAGAAATTAGTATTGAAAATATAATAAGTACGATAAATCTGAGACAATACAGCTTGAAGCTTACGCTGTTTTTACTTTCGTCATATCTGTTCATGCAAAAAGCAAGGATAGCCCTTGAATTACGGACGGATTCCCTTACAGCTACAGCTGCAATAAAAGCGGTAGCAGAAGCTCTTGGCAAAAAGGTAAAAACAACAGGCAAGACGGCGCTTTTGCTGTAAACAGCATACATCAGGGCTGCCGACACTCCTATACCTATCCCTCTGTACATGAGCAGAGCAAGTCCGCAGGCTCGTCCGAAAGCAAATAATCCTGCAAGATAGGCTGCGCCTAAAAACAGAAGCAGCGATACAAGAGTATGGAGCGAATCCCTCCACGAAAAGGACTGCGTATAAAGCATCTGATTTATCCATACAGAAGCCGAAAGCCGACTTTTTTCTGCAATAAAAGCTCCTATCGCTATGCCAATGATAACGAATACCATGTAAAAAAGCAAGCTTGTCCCGTCTTTTTTATTGTTGAACGTACTTATTTGTTTCATGCACATCATTCCTTTCACAGAAATATATGCGCATGATAATTATTTTAGACTTATTTTGAAAGCTCGTATGCTCTCTTTGTACAGCTGTCACAGCAATTCTTTACTATGTCTGTAAGATTGCCCTCATACAGCCTGTCAAGACCTGCAAGAGTAGTTCCTCCTGGTGAAGATACCATTTTGATAAGCTCGTCAATAGTATATCCCGAATCGGTTATCATCTTTGCAGAACCGATAAGGCTCTGAGTAAAGAGCTCCTCAGCTGCTGCCTTGTCGATGCCTACAGAATCTGCATAGTCGATAAATCCCTTTGCAAAGAGGTAAATGAATGCAGGGCTGCTGCCGTTAATAGCGATTATCTCCTTCATCTTATCCTTTGAGATAACTGCTGCCTTGCCGCATATCTTGAAGATGTTGAGAACAACATCAAACTCTTCATCGGTAACGCGCTCGTTTCTTGAAAGTGCAGAAGCACCTTCGCCTAAAAGGAGAGGTGTGTTCGGCATTACAAGAACTACCTTTGCGTCGGGGATAGTTTTCTTTGCTATAAATTCGTCGCCAATACCTGCGGCGATAGAGATTATAACAGTGTCCTTTGTAGTATGAGCGGATATTGCCTCAAGTACTCCCTCGATTATCTGTGGCTTAACTGCGAGAAATACATATTTGCATTTCTCCATTATCTCCTTTTCTGAAGAACAGCCGCTTACTCCGTATTCAGCAAGAGCAGCAAGCTTTTCTGTACATGGATCAAATGCAAAGAGCTTTACCTCAGCTCCGAGAGTGCTTGTTGAGATTCCTTTCATTATTGCGGTGCCCATGTTTCCTGCACCGATAAAACCTATATTCATCATAGCTATAGCTCCTTATGTAATAATGCACTATTTATTATACATCACTTTGTACAAAAAAGCAAGTGTATTTTTTGCGCTATTCAATGATTAGCGGCGTTTTTTTGCGGCATTTATTGACTTTTTATAATTACAGTGCTAAAATTAGATTATTCAGCTGGCGGAGGAAACAAAAATGGACAGAAAGAAACCCAAAAACAACAAAATAACACGCTATTCCAATAGCGTTATCTATTATAAAAGTCTTTCATGCAGGGCAAGTATTTACGAGGACAGGCTTATAACTGATTTTTGTAAAAAGAACAGGATATCTAAAAGTATCTTTCTTGCTTCTGCGGCTATGTATTGCATAAATAACAATATAAGCGCAAAAGAACTGCTCAACAGTACTGCAACCTCCGAAAATTTTGATTTCAGAGACTATAAGGAAGATGAATATGAACTATGAGTGTAAGCTGTGTCCAAGGGAATGCGGCGCTGACAGGACAAAGGAAAAAGGTTTCTGCGGTGCAGGAGATAAAGCTGTAGTCGCAAGAGCTTCTCTGCATAAGTGGGAGGAACCCTGTATTTCCTATAAAAACGGCGCAGGAACTGTTTTCTTTTCGGGTTGCAATCTTCACTGCTGTTTCTGTCAGAACAATAAGATAAGCAACGAACTTTTCGGAAAAGAGATATCTGACGAAGAATTAGGAGATATTTTCCTGCGATTGCAGGACATGGGAGCAGATAACATAGACCTTGTTACTCCTACGCATTTTGTTCCGAATATTATAAATGCTCTTGATATGGTAAAAAGCAAGCTGTCTGTACCTGTAGTCTACAACTGCGGCGGCTATGAATCGGTAAAAACGATAGATATACTTAACGGATATATTGATATCTATTTGCCCGATATGAAATACTTTTCCTCAGAAATATCTGCAAAGTACTCCAATGCTCCTGATTATTTTGAAAAATCCTCAGAAGCTGTGCTTGAAATGATAAAGCAGACAGGAGAGCTTAAATTCAACGACGAAGGCGGTCTGTTGAAAGGCACTGTAATACGTCATATGGTACTTCCCTCTCACAGACATGATTCCATGGAGATAATCAGGTGGATAGCTGAAAATACGGCTCCGAAAAATGTTCTTGTCAGCATAATGAACCAGTATACTCCCTTTGAATTTATTTCCGACAAATATCCCGAGCTTAAACGCCGCGTTACGAAAATGGAATACAACAGCGTTGTAAATCTTGCGGCTGAGCTTGGTATCAACGGCTTTACTCAGCAAAAAAGCTCGGCTTCACAGGAATATGTGCCTGATTTTGACCTTTCGGGAATATAAAAAGCTCCAAAACGGAGCTTTTTTAATTTTTGTGTCACAAATAGTGCTTCAAATGTGTTATATGTTATGAAACGTTTCAATCGAGGTGATAAAATGACTTATGACGAATCTGAAAAGCTGAAAAAGCTCTATGAAATATACGAGCAGCCCATGTACCGAATAGCCTACGCTGTTCTGCATGACGTGGGACTTGCCGAGGACGCTGTCTCAGAGGCTTTTATCCGTATCATGCATAAAATCGCAAAACTCGGTGACTGTCACAGCGAAAAGACAAAGTCGTATATCGTTAAGGTCATAAAAAGCACTTCCATAAACATCTATCGCAGGAATAAGCGGCGGTACAGCGAGGAAATCCCCATTGACGATGCCTTGCAAGTCGCCGACAAAGCTCAGCAATATTCTGACAACGGCTCAATTAACGAGATATTGAGTGTACTGAGCGAGACCGATAGAAAGATCGTCACTCTTCGATGTATCGAGGAACTGTCATGGAAGGAAGTTGCGGATAAATTATCCCTCACCGAAGCAAATGTACGAAAACGCTTTGAACGTACGAAAAAGCGCTTAAAATCGAAAGGAGAGATCAACAATGAGAAATAAAGGTATACCTTCCGAAAAAGAATGGGACAAAATAGTTGATGAAGCCTTTTCATCAGACAAAAAGCATGATTTCTCCGTGAGGTATGAACTTCGCAGGGAGGACATACAGAAAGGAAATATTATGAAAAAGACAACAAATCATATCAAAAGGCGTTATATCAGTATGGTAGCAGCTGCGGCAGCCGTTGTTATAGGCGCTCCTATATCGATATATGCTATCTCAAGAGCAATTCCCACTTCGTCACCTATGGCTGAGGTAGAGAACGAGGAAGAGATAGCAACTCAGACCGTTATAACTCCCGAAGAACCTACAGAAGCCGAAGACGAAACAGCAGGAGTTCTCCAGCTTGAAAAGAACGGCGAATATCAGTATATCCTTAGATTTACCCCTACTGATGAAGAAGCAAACGACGAGCAGAACTATGATGTTGAGTACACATTTCTGCCCGAGGGAACTTATCAGAGAGAACACGACTTCAAGTATGTTGTAGGAACAGGCGGAGGTATCACTCCTATTAAATACCGTGTATCAGCGGCTATACCTATGATCGAAAAAGTGGGCAGTATAGTAAAGCTTGACGATGTATCCAATGATGAAAAGACAGCTTATATATTCTACCGTCAGGAAAATATGTACTTAGGGGCAGAAGACACAAATTCATTCGGACGAGTTGTGTGGATCCATTTCAAGGGAACAAACTTTATGCTTCAACTGTACCTTACCGATGATATCTCAGACGATGACGTCCGCAGTGTTATTGACGGTGCTAAGCTTGTTCCGTCTGAGGAACAGGCAGCAGGTATATGGTTCAACAGAGAAGAATCTGCCGGCAACAATAACGTTCAGCCTGCAACAAGCGGAAAGAGCATTGACGACTTTACTGTAGTAAGCGTTGGTGATACAGTCAAGGACGAGCGTGAAGACGGAAATAATATCGAAATAACTGTTAATGACGCATGGGTTCAGGATAATTTCGACGGTATAACAACTGACGGCTGCGGCTGGGATGCGGATTACAGCGAATTTCTTGGCGAGGACGGCAAGATATATGAAACCTATTACTACGGTACTGTCGGAGACGGTATAAATACTATCGACGAAATTACAGATACTGTAAAGACACAAAAGAAAGTTATAGTTCTCGATTTGACATATAAAAACGTCGGGGACGAAGATATATGTGAGGATCGCGAAAACTGTAAGCTTGGCTGCAATATATTCCCAAGTCTGATCATAGCTCCCCAATGGGACTGCTACTGGCGTGTTAAAGCAAGCAATACAGATAAAATGCTTCTGAATCACAGTAAGCTTGCCAGCGAGGACTTTTTATCACTTGAATCAGATAATAAATCGGGTAAAAACGCTATAAATATCCCGGCAGGCGGCGAAACTCATGTAAGGATATCGCTTGTCGCTGATGCAGATGACCTTGACAATCTGTATGTAGACTATACAAGTCATGCGATGAATTATACAAACTATAAGAACTCGGCAAAATTTCCGATATTACCTGTAAAGGATATCAAATAATATCAAAAGGCGATACATCAGTGCGTATCGCCTTTGTTTTACAAAAAAGCCGTCCGAATGGACGGCTTTAATAATTATACGTTGTAAATGATCTCGGAATAAGCCGGTATAGGCCACTTTGAAGCAGGCATATTGAGCTCTATCTCGTCCGCAATGCTTCTCATGATATCCATTTCGGCAAGCACCTTGTCGTGGAAGAATTCAGCCTGAGCCTGTATCTCCTTGACTGCGTTTGCCTCAGTGATACGAGCTTCGAGACGCTCTATTGAATCGTAGAAGCGGTCAGCAAGCTCATTGAGCTTCTTGGCTATCTTCTCATCCGTGTTGCAGGTAAAGCCTATCTGCTTCTTTGTTGCAATAGCTTCGCAGAGACTCTGAACGTGTTCCATAGTAGCAGGAAGAAGCTGCTTTCTTGCCATTTCTACCATTGTACGTGCCTCGATACGTACAGTCTTGGAGTACTTTTCAAGGTGTATCTCTGTTCTTGCAGCTACCTCGTTCTGGTTGTATATCTCAAACTTACGGAATATACGGATATTCTTCTCATCTGTGTAGTGAGGCATACAATCAACAGTTGAAGCGTAATTCGGAAGCCCTCTTTTAGCAGCTTCCTTAACCCACTCGGCAGAGTAGCCGTCGCCGTTGAAAATGATCCTTCTGTGATCTTTGATAACGCTCTTGAGAAGCTTTCTTACCTCTGCATCGAAGTTGTCCTTGCCCTTGAACGGCTCAAGTATCTCAGTAAACTGGCTGAGCTCCTCACACATGATAGTATTGAGAAGTACATTTGGACAAGCAATATTATCGGAAGAACCAACCATTCTGAACTCAAATCTGTTACCTGTGAATGCAAATGGTGAAGTTCTGTTTCTGTCTGTAGAATCCTTAGGGAATGAAGGCAGTGCGTCAACGCCTATTTTGAATGTACGTGTCTTTGTCTTGTACTCACCGTCGTCCTCGATAGCCTGTAATACAGCTTCGAGCTCTTCACCGAGGAACATTGAAACGATAGCAGGCGGAGCTTCATCAGCACCGAGTCTGTGGTCGTTGCCTGCTGAAGCAGCTGAGAGTCTCATAAGGTCAGCGTATTCGTCAACGCCCTTGATAAGAGCGCAGAGTATTGTGAGGAACTGGAGGTTATCCATTGGAGTATCGCCGGGATCGAGAAGATTCTGACCGTCGTTTGTAGACATAGACCAGTTATTATGCTTACCTGAGCCGTTTACGCCCTCGAAAGGCTTCTCGTGAAGGAGACAAACAAGACCGTGCTTTAGAGCGACCTTTTCCATTACCTCCATAGCAAGCTCGTTCTGATCTGTACCAAGGTTAGATGTGGTAAAGATAGGAGCCATTTCGTGCTGTGCAGGAGCTACCTCGTTGTGCTTTGTCTTTGAGTAGATGCCAAGCTTCCAGAGTTCCTCGTCAAGGTCTGCCATATAAGCAGCAACTCTTGGACGGAGATTTGCGAAGTACTGGTCGTCAAGATCCTGTCCCTTTGGCGGCTTTGCACCGAAAAGTGTTCTTCCTGTAAGGATAAGGTCTTCGCGCTGGTCGAACTTCTCCTTATCTATGAGGAAATATTCCTGCTCTGCACCTACAGTTGATGTTACTCTTGTAACTCTGTCGTTTCCGAAAAGCTTCAAGAAGCGGACAGCTGTCTTGCTGAGAGCCTGCATTGAGCGAAGAAGCGGAGTTTTCTTATCGAGGACTTCGCCTGTGTATGATACGAATACTGTTGGGATATAGAGACTTCCCTCTTTTACGAAGCAGTAGGAAGTAGGATCCCATGCGGTATATCCTCTTGCTGAGCTTGTTCTTCTGAGTCCGCCTGACGGGAATGATGAAGCGTCGGGTTCGCCCTTTACAAGAGCCTTGCCTGAGAACTCCATGATAGCCATACCGTTAGGGGCAGGATTTATAAAGCAGTCATGCTTTTCGGCTGTAGAGCCTGTCATTGGCTGGAACCAGTGTGTGTAGTGAGTAGCGCCTCTTTCTATAGCCCATTCCTTGATAGTATTGGCAACAACATCTGCTGTCTCCATGTCGGCAAGAGGCTCGTTGTTCTGCATTGTCCTTTTCAGTGCCTTATAGACATTCTTTGGAAGTCTTGTTTTCATTACTTCTTCGTTAAAGACGTTGCAGGCAAAAATCTCGGGAATATTAACTGACATATTCTTTCCTCCTCAGAGCATATCCGCTCCTAAATACAATACTCCATTATATTTTTCAATTATACCACTATGACGTCAATTTGTCAATATAACATGAACTCGGGCACTGTACTTTTTCTTCTTGATACAAAATATATGTACGCCGATGTTAAAAAAAGTATATTTTGCCATGCTAACACAAAAAATCCTCGGATCTCTCCGAGGATAATTCGTTATATTACAAAGTTAAGAGGCATACCGTTCTTCATTATTGCGTGGAGTTCACCCTGTATAAGTGGCATAAGGTAGTCATATGCAGGAGGAAGAACATTGTTTCCTTCCTCGTTGATCCACTCACGTGGGAAGAACTTTTCTGTATTTGCCGCCTTTGCCGCATCTACAGTATCTATCCTGTAGCTGTAGGGCATATTTGATTCTCTTACAAAAGTCATCATACAGCCTGATTTGCCATCAAGTCCTGCATTTACAGCTGCCATGCCAATAGCCTCTGCTGACTGTATATCCTCCAGTGAAGCAATGTGGGAGCTACATCTCTGCATAACATTGAGCTCTATTGAACGAACCTTGCAGCCTATCTCAGCTCCTACAAGCTTTTCAAGGAATTTGCCGATTCCTGCGAGATAGCTGTGACCGAACACGTCTTTCTGACCTGACTGATACTCTTCGGCAGCAAACTTGCCCTCAGCAGTCTTTACTCCCTCAGATACAACAACAATGACTGCACGGTGCTTCTTCATCTGCTCCTTGACATCTCTGAGGAAACCTTCAATACTGAACACAGCTTCAGGAAGATATACCAGATGAGGAGCGCTCTCGCCGTTTGCTCTGATACAGCATGACGCAGCAGCAAGCCAGCCTGCGTGACGTCCCATAGTCTCGATAATAGTTACAGACGGTATACTGTAAACGTTACTGTCACGGGTTATCTCCTGAACGGTAGCAGCAACATATTTAGCAGCTGAACCGAATCCCGGGGAATGGTCGGTCTCGCAAAGATCGTTGTCTATTGTTTTTGGGATACCGATTATTTTTATATCATCAATATTGTATGCACGAAGATACTCTGAATACTTGGCAACGGTGTCCATAGAGTCATTACCGCCGATATAGAAAAAAATGCCTATATCACGCCAGCGAAGCACTGCTGTTATCTTTTCATAGATCTCAGTGCTTTCTGTATAGCTCGGAAGCTTTTTTCTGCATGAACCAAGAACAGCAGACGGTGTTCTGAGAAGCAGCTGATAGCTTACATCGCTGTCGATTTTTTCAGAAAGATCGACCATTTGGTCGTTAATGATACCCTCTATACCATTTAGAACGCCAAATATCTTATTTATCTTTCCTGATTTTTTTCCTGCATTGAAAACGCCTGCCAAAGATGCGTTTATCGCGCAGGTCGGACCTCCTGACTGTGCAACTGCAATATTCATATTCGTACATTAGCTCGGCAGTATTTGCCAAGCCGTCCCTCCCATAATATTAGCCATACGGCTTCAATTATATTATATCATGATGAATAGTATTTTTCAATAAGTATAAAATCCAAAAAAGCGTAACATATAAGCGCAATATTTGAAAAATACAGCAATTATTGCACAATAGATATACAAAAAGTTATATTAGATTGAAATGCAACAGAGCGTTTTTGATACCGTCCTCTTCGATAGGAGATGTAATATATGAAACATATGGATAGATCTTCTCAGCTCCGCCCATTGCTATGCTGTTAGGTACTGCCTCAAGCATTGGCAGGTCGTTCATACTGTCGCCAATAGCATAGGCGTTATTCATTGATATTCCCAGCTTTTTCAAAACCGTTTCTATGCCAGTAGCCTTTGAGTAGCCAAGGGGAACGTTTTCATAAAATCCGCCGCCGCGGTCTATTATCGAGAAGCTCTTTCCGATTTCTCGCGTAAAAAGCTCCATATCACTTTCAGGATTTACCCAGATCACGAATTTATCAAATCCAAAGTCATCGTCCTCTACCCTGCCGCTGATATCTATTCCCGAATCAACGAATACTTCCATAAACTCTTTCAGACCGTCTGCTATCGGAGCTTTATCATCGAAAAAATAGCCCTCCGAATGCTCATATACAGGAGTTACCCTGCATTTTCTCATGAGCTCGGCTATACTTCTGCACTCCTCCTGTGGAATAGTTCTTGAAAAAAGCACTTCTCCGCCGTATTCTATATAAGTTCCGCAGCCGCAAATGTAACCGTCAAATCCCAATTCCTTAACTCGCGGACTGATATTGAAAGCCGTTCTGCCCGAATTAATAAACGTTAGATTGCCTTTCTGACGAGTAAGGTTGATAGCTTCACGGGTACTTTGAGGAATTACTGCTCTTGCGTCCTCAGTTACAAGAGTACCGTCAATGTCGAAAAATATTATTGAACGCATAAAAACACTCCTTATCCATTAACAATAAACATTATATTACGAAATAAAGGCAATGTCAAGAAATTTCGGAGTTGCAAATAATACTGTAAAATGATATAATATATCTGAGGTGATGAGATATGCTCCACATTTACTATGGCAACGGAAAGGGAAAAACGACTGCCGCTGTCGGTTTAGCTGTTCGAGCAGCCGGTGCAGGCATGAAAGTCGGCTTTTTTCAGTTTTTGAAAAACGGGAGTTCTTCCGAAATAGCTGTTTTAAAAAAATTAGATAGTATCGAAGTGTTTTGCTGCGATAAATGTAATAAATTCACTTTTTCAATGGACGAACAGGAGCTTGATGAAATAACGCAGCAGCATACTGAAATGCTTAAAAAGGCAGTGGAATTACTTAATAATGATGAAATACAGCTTCTTATACTCGACGAGTTCCTTGACGCATATAATAAAAAGCTTATTGATATGGAATTTGCCTATTATTTTATCGACAATACAGTAAATAAAGGCGAAATAGTTATGACAGGCCGTACTCCGACTGAAAAGCTTAGAGAAACTGCTGATTATCTAACCGAAATGACAGCTTTAAAGCACCCTTATACCATGGGTATTTCAGCAAGAAAAGGCATAGAATACTAAAAACTGCCGCATGATTGCGGCAGTTTTTTATGTCATGTCTTTTAGCTCTTCAAATAAAGCTATATCCTCCGAATTCACCTTCAGATTAGTTATTATGGTCTTGCTGTCCCCCTCGGGAGGAATCACCTTGATCTCTATAACACTTCCCTCTCTCACCGAACCAACGGCTGCCTTGAAAAAGAGCGGAACCTTCGGGTGGTTTTCTTTAAATCTGTCGAGAAGAGATTTCAGCTTTATCAGATTCATTGGATTCATTGTTTTCACCTCTACTGTATTATATCACAGTTTCAGATGATTTTCAATCTGTTTTTTCAAGACTTCCTCTTTTGATAAGAAATTGCGCACATAATCCTGTAAAAGCGCCTGCAATACAGCCTGCGGCAAGCAAAAAAGGATAAACAGAAAGCACAGCAAATGAACGCATCACAAGGACTGCAACTATCATTTGTCCCGTATTATGCAGTATCGCGCCTAAAATACTGCTAAGCCATATAAAATTCATCGGTACGATACGTTTGATAAGAAGCATACCTGCAAGGCACATCACGGCTCCTGCCATACTGTACATGATAGCGGCGATATTTCCGCCAAAAATCGAGCCAAGTACCACTCTTGTGACAACAACTGCGGCTGTTTCTCTTGCAGAATACTTGTAAACCGCATAAACAGTGACAATATTTGCAAGTCCAAGCTTTACTCCTGGTATCGGGATAATATTCGGGATTTGCAGTTCTATTATGAATATAATGAGAGCAACAGCGGTCAAAAGTGCCAGTCTTGCTAATTTTTTTGCTTTCATACTATTCATTCTCCTTATCTGAAAATCTGATAACGAGCTTATGGGGCAGACACACTATCGGGATACTTTCGGAACGCAGAACTCCTGTCTTTACGCAGGTCTTATCCGGACAATCTGCGTCGATTATTGATATTTTGCCGTTTTCTATTTTTATATCATTCCAGCCGCCGTCGGGGAATTCTACGCGGAAAGTCCTGCTTTCTTCCTGTGACAGGTCAAATCTGTAAATTATCCTGTTATTCTGAACTACCTCTACGCAGGTGCTGTCCGACTTTTTCATGCCTAAAATAATAGCTATGACAGACGCAGAGAAAATCAATGCTATTGCCGCTATAAGAAGCTTAACGCTCTTAGTCAATATTTATCACCTCGGCAGTCATAGAGCTGATGTTCTGGAATTTATCTTTTATTCCGCCTGTATAAAGAATTCTTTCATCATCAGTCACAAAAATAAAGTCGTACCCTTGATAGTCCTTTATTATCTCCTTATATCCGCCTAAACCTGCAACAAAGAGCGCAGTTGACAGACAGTCGCAGTTAAGACCGTTTTCACCTATAACCGTTACTGAAACAAAGCCGTTTTCCGCAGGATAACCGTCGGCAGGATCAATAATGTGCCAGTATCTTTCACCGTCATCTCCTGTAAAGAACCTCTCATAATTTCCCGAAGTTATTACTGCTTTGTCGCTTATTTCCACAACGCACATATCTTTTTCAGGCGAAAACGGATCGCGGACTGCAACTTTCCAGTCACTGCCGTCGGACTTGCTGCCCAATGTCTGTACATTGCCGCCAAGACTTACTATAGCCGAATCAATATCATGCGACTTGAATATTTTCATTATTTCATCGCCTGTATAGCCTTTTGCAAGAGCGCCAAGGTCGATTTCGGCATTCTCAGGAATAAATACTGCCTTATCATTAAGTTTTATTTGTCTGTAATCGACATTTTCAAGCAGACTTTCAAGCTTATACTCTTCAGGGATATGATATTTCTGTGTTGTGAATCCCCATTCTTTTAAAACAGGAAAGATAGTTATATCAAGAGCTCCGTTTGTGCTCTCCCCTATCTCTAATGCCTTATCAATAAGTACAGCTGTATCATCGCTGACAGCAGTCTCTTTTCCGCAGGAGTGGTTTATCTTCCAGATATCACTTTGATCCGAAGTCGCTGAAAGTTCGTTTTCAAGCTCATGTATGCGTTTTTCAGCTTTTTCAAGAGCAGGTCCAGCGTTTTTTCCGTAAGCTTTCAGCTCCATATATGTATCCATTGCAAATACATCGCGTGTTACTGCAATATTTTTATCATTGTTTGTTTTATCTGCACAGCCGCAAAAGATCGAGATAGCGGCGATTGCTGTGAAAACAAGATTTTTTCTCAAAGACATAAAAGTTCTCCTAATCAAAACTGTGCTAATTATAACACATCTTGTTAGTATTTGCAACCATTTTAGTAAACCAAGGGCAACAAAAAAGCGGATCATATGATCCGCTTTTAATATTACTTTTTGAGGAGACTCTTTCCTGTCATTTCAGCAGGCTGTGGAACTCCCATGATATCGAGCATTGTAGGGGCAAGGTCTGCAAGTACGCCGCCTTCGATTAGCTCGCCCTCAACGCCTACAGCGATAAGAGGAACAGGATTTGTTGTATGAGCTGTGAACGGACTTCCGTCAGGCTCCATCATCTTGTCAGCATTACCGTGATCGGCTGTGATAAGAGCTGCGCCGCCCTTTGCAAGTATCTTGTCAACCATGCGGCCTACGCAGGTATCTGTAGCCTCGACAGCCTTTACAGCAGCGTCAAAGATTCCTGTATGACCAACCATATCGCAGTTTGCATAGTTAAGGATAATAACATCATACTTGTCAGAATCTATTGCCTCGCATACAGCGTCGCATACTTCATAAGCACTCATTTCAGGCTTGAGGTCAAATGTGGGAACATCAGGAGACTTGATAAGGATCCTGTCCTCGCCCTCGAACTGTTTCTCCTCGCCGCCGTTGAAGAAGAATGTAACGTGTGCATACTTCTGTGTTTCTGCGATACGAAGCTGAGTTTTGCCAAGCTTTGCAAGGTATTCGCCCATAGTCATGGTGAGCTGCTCAGGCGGGTAAGCTACAGATACATTAGGCATTGTAGCGTCATACTGAGCCATGCATACGAAGTTGACAGGGAAGAAACCGTTTCTTCTCTCAAATCCGCTGAACTCGGGATCAACGAATGAACGTGTGATCTGTCTTGCTCTGTCAGGACGGAAATTGAAGAAGATAACGCTGTCATCAGCCTTTATCTGAGCGCCGCCCTCGATTACTGTAGGAAGCATGAATTCGTCGGTAACTTCGTTAGCGTAGGAATTCTTGATAGCCTGTACAGGATCAGATTCCTTTACGCCCTCGCCGTAAACGAGAGCTGCATAAGCCTTTTCAACTCTGTCCCATGCATTGTCTCTGTCCATAGCGTAGAAACGTCCTGAGATAGTAGCTATCTTGCCAAGACCGATCTTTTTGAGCTCTGCAACTGCCTCTTCCATATACTCGGCAGCAGATGACGGAGGAACATCACGTCCGTCAAGGAATGCGTGGATATAAACCTTGTCGAGACCATTCTTCTTAGCCATTTCAACGATTCCGTACATATGCTCCATGTGGCTGTGAACGCCGCCCGGTGAGAGAAGTCCCATAAGGTGCAGAGCACTGCCCTTTGCCTTACAGTTGTTCATAGCGTCGAGAATAGCCTTGTTATTGAAGAAAGTGCCGTCCTTGATATCCTTTGAGATCTTAACGAGCATCTGATATACGATACGTCCTGCACCGATATTGGTGTGACCTACCTCAGAGTTACCCATCTGTCCGTCAGGCAGACCAACATCAAGTCCGCTTGCGCCGATGATAGTATTAGGGCACTCTGCCATATACTTGTCAATGTTTGGCTTCTTAGCGGCAGCGATAGCGTTGCCGTATGTATCGGGATTATAGCCGAAGCCGTCCATGATGATAAGTGCTACAGGTTTCTTTGACATTCTAATTTTCCTTTCATACATAAGGGCGGAAGATATCCGCCCTCATAATTATAAGTTTTATCAGCCGTTTACAGCAGCCTGAACGATTACGTTGAAGTCCTCAGCCTTGAGTGAAGCACCGCCGATAAGACCACCGTCGATGTTTGGCTTAGCAAGAAGCTCAGCAGCGTTCTTAGCGTTCATTGAACCGCCGTACTGGATAGTTACAGCGTCAGCAGTTGCCTGGTCGAAGAGCTTAGCAAGCTGTGCACGGATAAATCCGCAAACTTCCTCAGCCTGATCAGGAGTAGCTGTAAGACCTGTACCGATAGCCCATACAGGCTCGTAAGCGATAACAACGTTCTTTACCTGCTCAGCAGTAAGTGACCAGAGGTCGAGCTTGATCTGACGAGCGATAACTTCCTCAGTAATGTTGCACTCACGCTCCCACTTGAGCTCGCCAACGCAAACGATAGGCTTGAGACCAGCCTCGAGAGCTGCAATAGTTCTCTTGTTTACAGTCTCGTCTGTTTCGCCGAAGTACTGTCTTCTCTCGCTGTGACCGATAACAACGTACTCAACGCCAAGCTCTGTAAGCATATCAGCAGAGATCTCGCCTGTGAAAGCGCCGCTCTTCTCAAAGTGAACATTCTCAGCACCGATCTTTACGTTGCTGCCTGCTGTTGTGTTGATAGCTGTTTCAAGATTTGTGAAAGGAACGCAAGCGATGACCTCTATCTTGCCCTCAGCGTTAGCAACGAGGGGCTTGATAGCCTCGAGAAGTGCCTTAGCCTCAGGACGAGTCTTGTTCATCTTCCAGTTACCTGCGATAATAGCTTTTCTTAATGACTTGTTCATGTTAATAAACTCCTTTTATCAAAATTTTAATTCATCATCATCATAATAAGGAAGCATAGCGGATTCTTTTTCGTAAGTATTATTTCCGTTATTGCAGCCTATCTTTACTCCTTTTTTTATTGGAGAAAGGAAAAATCCAACGATGATACCTGCAAGAAAGCTGCATACAGCAAACAGCCATACTGCCGTGGAACTGTTCTTGACTTCCTCTGTAAATTTACAATTGCAATTACAATTTTTCATGATAATTTCCTCTTGATTGGAAAATAAAGCGAATAATACAAACAAAAAGCATTATATTCTGTAGGATCATTCACTTTATCAAATAGCAATCAAGGGCGAATATCTCTATCCGCCCGATTGTTTAAAAGATTACTTTTCAGCGATAGCTGCAACACCTGGGAGCACCTTACCCTCGAGGTATTCCAGTGAAGCACCGCCGCCTGTTGAGATGTGGCTCATCTTGTCAGCGAAACCGAGCTGTATTGCAGCTGTAGCAGAATCGCCGCCGCCGATGATAGTTGTAGCGTCAGCCTGTGCAAGAGCCTCGCAAACTGCAACTGTACCCTTCTTGAGAGTTGGGTTCTCAAATACGCCCATAGGTCCGTTCCAAACAACAGTCTTAGCTGTCTTAGCAGCCTCAGCGAAGATAGCAGCTGTCTTAGGTCCGATATCAAGTCCCATCTTATCAGCAGGGATCTTGTCAGCGTCAACGTACTCTACGCTGATCTCTGCGTCGATTGGATCAGGGAATGAAGCTGCAACAGCTGTATCAACAGGAAGAAGGATCTTCTTACCGAGCTTCTCAGCCTTTGCAAGCATTTCCTTACAGTAGTCAAGCTTCTCTTCGTCAACAAGTGACTTACCGATAGAGCCGCCCTGTGCCTTTATGAATGTGTAAGCCATACCGCCGCCGATGATAAGTGTATCGCACTTCTCAAGGAGGTTAGAGATAACGTTGAGCTTGTCAGCTACCTTAGCACCGCCGAGGATAGCAACGAAAGGTCTCTCTGGAACCTCTACTGCATTTCCAAGATACTGTATCTCCTTCTGCATGAGGTAACCAACTGCTGTCTCCTTAACGAACTTTGTAACGCCTGCTGTTGAAGCGTGAGCTCTGTGTGCAGAACCGAAAGCGTCCATAACGAATACTTCGCCGTCGATAAGATCAGCAAGCTCCTTGGAGAACTGCTCGCCGTTCTTTGTCTCCTCGTCGCCGCGGAAACGTGTATTCTCAAGAACAACTATCTCGCCGTCCTTCATAGCTGCTACAGCCTTCTTAGCGTTCTCGCCTACAACTGTATCATCAGCTGCGAAAATAACGTTTGTCTTAACGAGCTCGCCAAGTCTCTTTGCTGCGGGAGCAAGTGAGAACTTAGCCTCAGGACCGTTCTTTGGCTTGCCGAGGTGTGAGCAAAGAACTACCTTTGCACCGTTCTCAACCAGCTTATTGATAGTTGGGAGAGCAGCCTGGATTCTGTTATCGTTTGTGATAACGCCGTCCTTCATAGGAACGTTGAAATCAACTCTTACGAGTACCTTTCTGCCCTTAACGTTAATGTCTTCTACAGTAACCTTGTTTAATCCTGCCATGGGTATGACATCCTTTCGTAATAAAATACATTCTTAGCTGTTGTTATATTATTAACAACGTACATTTCTATTTTACACTATTTTGAAATATTTTGCAAGCTTTTCCGTAATATTTTTCTTGTCAAACATGAAAATTTTTTGTGACCGCGCAATTTTATGAAAAATGCCCTGTTTTATCCAACAGGGCATTTTGTATTACTTGAATACTGCAAGCAGGAAGCCTGCTGCGATAGCAGAACCGATAACGCCTGCTACGTTTGGTCCCATAGCGTGCATGAGCAGGAAGTTTGAAGGATTAGCCTTCTGACCTTCCATCTGCGATACACGGGCAGCCATAGGTACAGCAGAAACGCCTGCCGAACCGATAAGAGGATTGATCTTGCCGCCTGTTACAGCGTACATGATCTTACCAACGAGAAGTCCGCCGACTGTTGAGAAGCAGAATGCTGTAAGTCCAAGAACAACGATCTTGATAGTCTCCAGTGAGAGGAATCTGTCAGCAGCAGTTGTAGCACCAACGGAGATTCCGAGGAATACTGTTACGATGTTCATAAGAGCATTCTGAACTGTGTCGGAAAGTCTCTCTGTAACTCCGCACTCTCTCCAGAGGTTGCCAAGCATAAGGCAGCCAACAAGAGGAGCTGTTGAAGGAAGAAGCAGGATAACGAACATTGCAACGATTATAGGGAAGATTATCTTCTCTGTCTTTGATACAACACGAGTCTGCTCCATTTTTACCTCTCTCTCCTTCTTTGTAGTAAGGAGCTTCATGAGAGGCGGCTGTATCATTGGGATAAGAGCCATATATGAGTAAGCTGCGATAGCGATAGGTCCGAGAAGATGAGGTGCAAGTCTTGTTGTAAGGAATATCGCCGTAGGACCGTCGGCACCGCCGATGATACCGATAGAAGCGGCTTCGTTTCCTGTAAAGCCGAGGCATACAGCTCCGAAGAATGCAAGGAATACGCCCATCTGAGCAGCAGCTCCGAGAAGAAGGCTCTTAGGGTTGGATATGAGCGGACCGAAGTCTGTCATAGCGCCGACGCCGAGGAATATCAGTGAAGGATAGATACCTGCCTTAACACCTATGTATAGGATATCGAGAAGTCCTCCGTTGCGCATGATAGCACCATAGCTGTGGTAATCTTCGTGGTCGTGATTAAGGAAATTATCCCATAGATTAACGTGATAGAGAGCGTCTGAAGTGTCTCCGCCTGTGAAATACGAAAGATTTACGAGGAGACAGCCGAATGCGATACCAACGAGAAGAAGCGGTTCAAACTTCTTCTTGATACCGAGATAGAGAAGGACGCAGGAAACAGCTATCATTATAAGGTTTTTCCAGCCTCCGTCAATGAGAAAGCTGTGAAATCCTGAGCTTTCCCAAAGGGTTTTAAGGGTTTCAAGAATGTCCATTTTCTGTCCCCCTTATGCAATAACAACAAGAGGTGCGCCAGTATCTACAACTGAACCCTTGCTTGTAACTACCTGAGCAACTGTACCGTCCTTAGGAGCAACGATCTCGTTCTCCATTTTCATAGCCTCAAGTATGATAAGGATCTGTCCTGCCTTTACTGTATCGCCCTGAGCAACGTCAACTCTGAGGATATTACCAGGCATAGGAGCAGTTACAGTCTCGCCTGCTGCGAGATTTACAGGAGCAGCAGGTGCAGCCGCAGGAGCGGGAGCTGCTGCCGGAGCAGCGGCAACAGGTGCAGCAGGAGCTGCCTGTGCAGGAGCGAGTGCCTCATATTCATCAAGAAGAACAGCCTTTCCCTGCTCTACCTCGACCTCATAGGTTTTACCGTTAAGTGTAACTTTATACTTCATGATTATTTGACCTCCTTAATGGAAATAAAGTGCAGCTCATTGAGCGGCTTCTGCATTTTGTCGGCAACGATTGCCATTATCATTGCAGCTTCCTTATCAGGAACGTCAAAGAGCTTGACATGACCTGCTGAACCCGGTGCAAGCGGAAGTTCAGCCTTTGTTCCTGCTACAGGCTCGGCAGGAGCAGCCTTTTTAGCAGCAGCCTCTGCGGCTGCCTTGGCTTTTGCATCTTTTGACTTGAAAATAGCTCCTGTGATATAGAGAACGATCATCAGGATAACAAGACCTGCAAAAACGACAGCATAGCCAAAAACTGCGGTCAATGCAGCGTCACCGATGGAAAGCTCGTCAGCTTTTTCAGCTGCGGCAGAAATAAGCATATTATCAAACATACCTCTGCCTCCTTACATTTCCTCGATAGTGTAAACAGCTTCATTTTCTTCCTTAGCCTTGCGGTCGTTAAGGAACTTGACAGTCTGATCAGGATAGCAGATGTAGCTCATTACATCTTCCTCGCTGCGGCAGAGATCACCGAGAGCTTCTCTTGCTGCTGTGAACTCTTCGCCTGTGCGCTTCTGATCCTCGATACGGCAGTCAACAGCCTCGCTGTCTCCAAGAACCTTCTCAACAAGCTCCTGTGCGATAGGTGCAGGAGGATTGCCGTACTCGCCCTTGATGTAATTCTTTATCTCTTTTGAGATATTCTTGTATCTTTCGCCAACAAGGACGTTTGTTACAGCCTGATTACCAACCATCTGTGAAAGAGGTGTAACCAGCGGAGGATAACCCATATCAGCTCTTACCTTCGGAATCTCAGCGAGAGCATCGTCAAACTTATCCATAGCGTGCATATCGGTAAGGTTAGCGATCATGTTTGAGAGCATACCGCCCGGTACCTTATATACGAGAGCCTGAGCGTCTGTAGCAAGGCTCTTTGGATTGAGCTGACCGTTGTCAATGTACTTCTGCTTGATAGGCTTGAAGTAATCATTTACCTTATTGATGATATCCTCGTTAAGACCTGAATCTATACCGTACTGGCTGAGAGCATAGTACATTGTCTCGGTTGCAGGCTGTGATGTACCGCCTGAGAAGCATGATGTGGCTGTGTCGATAACGTCGATACCGGACTCGATAGCCTTAGTAAGTGTCATGTATGCCATACCTGTTGTGCAGTGAGTATGGAGAATAAGAGTCATATCGCCGATAGCGTCCTTGATACCCTTGATGAGGTGCTCTGCCTCATATGGAGACATTGTGCCTGCCATATCCTTGAGACAGATTGTATCGAAGCCCATTGTCTTGAGCTCCTTACACATCTCGATATACTTGTCAACAGTATGTACAGGGCTCTGTGTGTAAGAGATACAGCCTGAAGCGATAGTCTTTTCTGTTGCATACTTCTTAGTAGCATTCAGTGCTGTCTCGATATTTCTGAAATCATTAAGTGCGTCAAAGATACGGATTACGTCAATTCCGTTCTTGATAGAGAGCTCGATGAACTTCTCTACAACGTCATCGTGGTAGTGCTTATAGCCCAGAAGGTTCTGACCTCTGAGAAGCATCTGGAGTCTGCTGTTTGGAAGATTCTTTCTGAGATTGCGAAGTCTCTCCCATGGATCCTCACCGAGATAACGCAGACAAGAGTCAAATGTAGCTCCGCCCCAGCACTCGATAGAGTAATAACCAGCCTTATCCATATCGGAAAGGATACCCTCATAATCCGAATAAGGCAGACGTGTTGCCATCAATGACTGATTGGCGTCACGCAAAACGGTTTCTGTCAGTTGCACTTTTTTCATGTACAAGCCTCCTCAAAAATAACTCTGCATAGCAGAAAAAATTTATATAGATAATAAACCACGGGATCAATTGCATACCCTGCAAAAACCCCAATCAAAATTAATTATATCACAGTGAAAAACAAATTTCCACTACTTTTTCCAAATTTATAATTATTTTTTTATTTAAACAAAATATACGCTTACATAGATAAAAAGACCTGCACGAAGCAAGTCTTTTATTGCTATTTTATTGTATCAATGTACTCTTTTATTGCACTTTCAGCCGCCTGTACACGCTTTCTGAATTCGGCAGCCGATATTCTCATTGCTCCGTTGCCAAGAATTATCATCTGTTCAAGTCCGTCCGATGTGGCAACGCGAACTCTGTGCTTCTTGGAAAGCTCATGGCTCACCTTTTCAATGTATGAATCCGCTGTTTCAGATTCCTTGGTATAAACAATGTTAATATTGCAGTACTTTTCGATATCGCGGTGCTTGCCCTTAACGCGGTAGGCGTCAAAAACAAGGATAAGCTCACTGCCGTTATATCCCTGATAATTGCACATTCTGTGGATAAGTTCGGCTCTTGCGGCGTCAAGATTTTCTTCGGCGATCTTTTTAAGATCGTCCCATGCAAAAATAATGTTGTAGCCGTCAACAAGCAGATAATCAGGACCTTCATACTGCGGAAGTCTTACTTTTTTGTCCTCGATGGATACAGCTTTTGTTTTCTTGAAGGCTCTTACGGGATCGCTGTTTATTTTGCCGTAGGTCATTTCAAATATCGCCATGAGCTCTTCGTCACTTACAGCTTTTTCTATGAATTTAGCGGCTTTTACACTTCTTTGCTCTTCACTTTCGTTCTCTTCATTATTGTTTATAGCGAGTGGCAGGTGCATATGCTCATACACCTCGTCCCACTTCACGACATAGCCTGCACCGTGAGAGCAGAAAATGGAATCTGCGCTGTTTTCAATATCGCTGTCGCAGTCATAGCCGATTTTAGCAATGACTTCTTCGGTATTATGACATTCCTTGTAGCCGCTGAGTGCAAATGAGATACTTCCCTTTCCGTGAGTATAGGCAATAAGCTCGGAGCGATAATCGTTTATCTCGGAAACAGGAGCGTTTCCGCGGATAATGGACATTTCGCCGTGACTTTCGGGAGCTTCAAATTCAGCGCACATATGCTGCAAATCTGATATAGCCTTACCGACATTGTCTGTGGGAAGCTCTATCTCATAATCGTAGTAAGGTTCAAGCAATAACGACTCCGCAAGACGAAGTCCCTGCCTTACTGCTCTATAGGTCGCCTGTCGGAAGTCTCCGCCCTCGGTATGTTTGAGGTGAGCCTTTCCTGCAACCAGTGTAAGCTTTATATCAGTTATCGGAGAACCTGTCAGGACGCCTATATGAGTTTTTTCAGTAAGATGTGTCAGAATAAGCCTCTGCCAGTTACGGTCAAGCTCGTCCTCAGAACATACAGTATCAAAGCTCAGACCGCTCCCCCTCGGCATAGGCTCGAGAAGGATATGAGCTTCGGCATAATGACGGAGCGGCTCGTAATGACCGACTCCCTCAACAGGAGCTTTTATTGTTTCCTTATAAGTAACTGCACCGTTTTCAAAAGAGACTGTATATCCGAAACGCTCCGAAATGAGCTTAACAAGCACTTCCAACTGTACAGCCCCCATTATCTGGATATGGATATCCCTATTCTGCTCATTCCAGCAGATATGGAGCTGAGGATCTTCGTCTTCAAGGAGCCTGAGTTCTTTAAGCACATCAAAAGCGTTTTTATCATTAGGATAAATAACACGGTATGTCATCACGGGCTCGAATAATACATCGTCAGAATCACGCTCCGAACCAATACCCTGCCCTGCGAATGTACCCACAAGACCGGTTACAGCACATATTTCGCCTGCTTCTGCAATATCAGCTGTTCTGAATTTTTCACCTGTATAGAAACGTATGGAGCTTACCTTGCACTTCTGTTCGTTACCGTCACTGTCCAAGTAGCAAAGCTCGTCTCTCATCTTGAGTGAACCGCCTGTTATCTTCATATGAGTAAGGCGGCTGCCTTTGGGATCATAGGAAATTTTATATATTTTTGCTCCGAAATCGTTTTTATACTGCTTTTCACAGGTATATTCATCAAGAGCTGTCAAAAATTCGTCAACTCCCTGCATTTTCAGCGCAGAACCGAAAAAACAAGGAAAGATACATCTTTCGCTGACAGCCTGTATGATATCGTTTTTGTCTACAGTACCGCTTTCGAGGTATTTTTCCATAAGCTCTTCACTGCAAAGAGAAGCATTTTCAGCAATATCCTCGTCGTCTCCCGTAAAATCAACGATATTCTGAGACAAACGGCTTCTGAGGTCGTTTATTACAAAGCTTTTGTCTGCGCTTATGAGGTCCATTTTGTTTACGAAGATAAAAACAGGGACTTCATACTTCCTGAGCATATTCCATAAGGTAGAGGTATGACTTTGTACGCCGTCAGAGCCGCTTATCACCAATATAGCGTAGTCAAGAACACACATGGTACGCTCTGTTTCTGCAAGGAAATCAACGTGCCCCGGGGTATCGAGAAGTGTGATACGCGAATCATTTGCATAAAGCTCAGCCTGTGCCGAAAAAATAGTGATACCTCGCTCGCGCTCGATAGAATTGGTATCAAGAGCTGTATTGCCGCTGTCAACACGTCCTAAATTACGGATACTTCCTGATTTATAAAGCATTGCCTCAGCAAGAGTAGTTTTACCCGAATCGACATGAGCTGTTATGCCGATTGTTATCTTTTTCATCGTATCACCTCACATTATAAGAGTATTCTATCATAAAAAACGATTTTTGTCCATTTAATAATGATTCAGCACATAAAAACAGTTAAGTGAATATAATATCAGCAAATATCATCATTAAAAGGTGGACTATGAGATATCGAAAAAAATCAGACCGAGCACACTGCCGACTGTTCATATTTCTGCTTTCAGTCGCTATGATAGTTTTTATCGCTTTGCTAAAAACTGAAAAAAGCATAAAACCTGTTGCTGAATTGCAGGCAGAGCATATCGCTCAGAAAACTGCCGCTCAGGTAATTGAAAAGACAGTTTCGGACTATCTTGAAGCAAATAGATTTACATACAGCGATTTTGCCGCAGTTTTATACGACAATGAGAAAAAAGTCTCCGCAATCGAAACTCTCCCTTATAACATAAACAAAGTACAATCAGAACTTGGAACTTTAATAAATAATAATCTCGAAAAAAGCAGCTGTAAATCTACTGAAATCCCTGTTGGTTCTCTGATGAATTCAAATATCTTAGCAGGAAAAGGTCCGAAAATCAATATCAAGGTCTCGCCTGTAGGCTCAGCGCAGATAAAAATAAAAAACGATTTTTCAAGTGCAGGGCTAAATCAGACCTGTCACAGAATTTCAGCAGTCATAAACGTAAAAATGACATCATCAGTTCCACTGTACAGCTTTGCTATAAGCACAAATTTTGAGTTTGTGCTTGCTGAAAACGTCATAGTCGGCAATGTTCCCGACCTTACACCGTATAATATAGGGTAAATAATTATTTGTTTCCCTCAGCACAAACCCATTTCCTGCCGTCGCAAGTATGGATATTAATATCCTTAAAGCCTGCATTTTCAAGGAGAGTACGAAATTCTGCAAGTGTCGGATTATAAAGCCGATATTTCTCTATACCCTCGATATCGGTTTCATCAAGCTCTGCGTCACCGTTTATATCAGCAACAATAAGAAATCTTCCGCCTTTGGCAAGAACGCGGTACACTTCCTTTAAATTTTCCTGCGGATCAGGCCAGAAATAAAAGCTTTCCACGGTAATTATCTTATCAAAGGAGTTATCGTCAAACGGCAGCTTCTCAACAGAAGCTTCAATAACGCTGACTTTTCCACATTCAACATCTTCTGCATTGTGCTGTGTTGAAAGCTTTACCGACAGTATCGAATAATCAACACCGTAAATCTTGCCCTTTTCCAGCTTTTCTGATATTTTTCTTATGGTCTCACCGCCGCCGCAGCCTATATCCAGAACCTTATCCTCTTCTTTGAACTCGAAGAAGCTCAAAGACCATTCTGTCACAGGAGAATGATGCTCATTCATGCCGGCAAGCATTTCTTCACCTGCTGCGCCATGCGGCTTTCTCGGATCGCCTAACTCGGTTATTGATACTTTTTTATCGCTCATGCTGATTCTCCTTTTGACTAAATGTCATTCTCCAACCTAAAAAGGCTGACGTAAAACGACAGCCTTTTATTGTTATTATTCTACTGTAACGCTCTTTGCAAGGTTTCTCGGCTTATCTACATCGTAGCCCTTAGCAACAGATACATAGTATCCGAGAAGCTGTAATGGGATAACTGAGAGACTTCCTGCAAAATGGCAATCAGTCTGTGGGATATATACTGTAAAGTCAGCGAGATCCTCCATGCTGTAGTTGCCGTATGTTGTGAGTCCCATAAGTGAAGCTCCGCGGCTCTTTACCTCGACCATGTTGCTTACTGTCTTCTCGTAAAGATCCTGCTGAGTAAGTACACCGATCACAGGTACACCTTCTTCGATAAGACTGATAGGACCGTGCTTGAGCTCGCCTGCTGCATATGCCTCGGAGTGGATATAGCTTATCTCCTTCATTTTAAGACTTCCCTCAAGACCGATAGCGTAGTCGATACCACGTCCGATAAAGAATGCGTCCTTGGCACCTGCAAGCTTATTTGCGTACCACTGGATACGCTCCTTATCTTCAAGTATCTTCTCTATCTTATCAGGGATAGTGTAAAGCTCTTTAAGGAGCTCCTCGCACTTTTCTTCTGTCATCTCTCCGCGTGCTACAGCAAACTGGAGAGCGAGGAGATAACCAGCGATAAGCTGAGTGCTGTATGCCTTTGTAGTAGCAACAGATATCTCAGGACCTGCAAGTGTATAGAATACGTTGTCGGCTTCACGAGCAATTGATGAACCAACAACATTAACTATACCGAGTGTCATGATTCCCTTAGCCTTAGCCTCTCTGAGTGCTGCAAGGCTGTCAGCTGTCTCACCGGACTGGCTGATAACGATAACAAGGCTGTCCTTGACAAGAGTCATCTTTCTGTATCTGAACTCAGAAGCAAGCTCAACTCTTACAGGGATAGATGTGAAGTCCTCAATAACATACTGAACTGCCATACCAACGTGATAAGCACTTCCGCAGGCAACAATGTATATCTGGCTTACCTTCTGCATTTCCTCATCAGTAAGTCCGACATCAGAGAAATCTATCTTGCCGTCCTTGATAACTGAATTGATAGTATCACGTACAACCTTTGGCTGCTCGTGTATCTCCTTGAGCATGAAGTGCTCAAAGCCGCCCTTTTCAGCTGCTTCAGCGTCCCACTTTATCTCTGTGAGAGGCTTTGTTATTTCCTCACGGTCAATATTGAAGAAAGTTACAGCGCCCTTTTCAAGCTTGGCGATCTCCATGTTGCCGATGTAGTAAACGCTTCTTGTGTATTTAAGGATAGCAGGAACATCAGAAGCAACATATGTCTCGCCGTTGGCGATACCGATTATCATCGGGCTGTCCTTACGTGCTGTGTATATCTCACCGGGATAATCCTTGAACATTACGCATAATGCGTAAGAACCTCTGATTCTTATCATTGCACGTGCAATGGAATCAACAGGACCAAGACCGTACTTCTTGAAATAGTAGTCGATAAGCTTTACAGCAACCTCTGTATCAGTCTGAGAATTGAAAGAATAGCCGCTCTTTACAAGCTTTTCTTTAAGCTCCTGATAGTTCTCGATGATACCATTGTGAACAGCGATAACGTTCTCATCATCACTGCTGTGTGGGTGTGCATTAAGAGCAGACGGCTCACCGTGAGTTGCCCAACGGGTATGACCAATACCGCAGTCACCCTTTACAGCGTCACCGTTATTTGTCATCTCCTTGAGAACTTTAAGCTTGCCCTTAGCCTTTACGACTTCAGTATCCTTTTCGCCGTCACGAACTGCGATACCTGCCGAGTCATATCCTCTGTATTCAAGCTTTGAAAGTCCGTCAAGCAGAATAGGTGCTGCCTGCGTGCTTCCTGTAAAGCCAACGATTCCGCACATAGTTCAATTTCCTCCAGTGTATATTATTTAATAATTATTTGTATATCAATAAATTATATTGAAAACAGCATATCATATTTATTATATATCAAAGAAGTTGTTTTGTCAACTCAAATATTGCGGTGAATTATAATTATTTACGGTAAATTTAAGGATTAATAAAAAGCTGATGATTTGAAGCTGCTTTTAAAGAGCCATAAAAATTACATATAAAAGCTGCGTGACCAGAAGATCACACAGCTTTTACTTACTTTATGTAATTACTTTACAATATCATCATCAGTGAAAGGATCGCCGCACTCAGGGCAGAACTTAGGAGGATTCTTAGGATCCTCAGGCTCCCAGCCGCACTTATCGCACTTGTAGAGCGGTGCGCCCTCGGGCTTCTTCTTTCCGCAGTTAGAGCAGAATCTTCCCTTGTTTACTGAACCGCAGTCGCAGGTCCAGCCGTCAGGAGTAAGAACTACAGGCTTTGGCTTGCCGCAGCTTGCGCAGAACTTACCTGTATTTGTTTCGCCGCACTCGCACTTCCATGAATCAGCTGCTGGAGCTCCGCCGCCAAAAGGTGCCTGTGGAGTCTGTGCCTGCTGTGCCTGATTCTGCTGAGCCATGCCAAATAAGCTCTGAGCATTCATGCCGCCTGCCTGCTGAGCCATTCCCATACCGAAAAGTCCCATAGCAGCGCCGTTTGGATTGCTTGCAGCATTCTGCATAGCCTGTGCCTGAGCTTCAACAAGAGTTGCAGCTGCATTGCCGGGATCACGGTTCCAAGCTCTGTCCTCGAATTCCTGAATACGCTTCATATCAGCGTCGCTTACTGTTGCTGAAAGGATGCTTACAGACCAGATCTTGAGACCTCTCTTTTCGATCCATACAGGATTTACCTGTGTCTCAAATGCCTGCTTTACCTCGTTCTGCTTACCTGGGAGCTCATCATATCTAATTCCTGTTGCAGAAATAGCTGCGAATGCAGGCTGAAGAGCGTCAACGAACTCGCCTCTGAGCTGATTGTCGAGCTCTGCACGTGTATATCTGTCAGTTACGTTGCCGCAAACATTTACGTAGAAAACTACAGGATCAGCTATTCTGTATGAATAGATACCGTTGCAGCGAACACCAACTGTAAAGCTTCTGCCAAGATCGGGATATGTCATTCTGAAAGGAACAGGATTCTGTGTACCGAACTTATTGTCAACAAGCTCCTTCATGTTGAAGTAATAAATCCTCTGATCCTTAGCAGCTGTACCGCCGTGCTTGATACGATCCCACATTTCCTTGAAGGTCTCCTTGAGACCAGCGCCGAAGCTGCTTGAGAAGATACTTGGAGATGTGCCTGTTTCGTACTTGTATACACCCGGCTCAGTAGCAATTTCAGTTACTACGCCCTGATCTACCATGATCATAGCCTGACCTTCGTGTACAACGATACCGCTTCCGTCGGAGATAACATTATCATTTCCCTTTGTGTTGGAAGAATGTTTGCCAAGCTGCTTCTTTCCTCTTACAACAAGAACATCGCTTGGAATCGACTCACAAACGAAGAATTCCAGCCATGTATCAGCCAGTGTTTGACTTGCTGCTACGAGACCTGCTTTGATAAGACCCATAATTATAGCTCCTTTCGGGAAATAATCCCTATAAGTATTTCGCGGAAAATAGCTGTTTTCCGTCATTATCCTGTTAGTATGCAAACCAACATAATGTAATTATAACATATTTTAAGAAAAAATGCACTACCTTTTAGCAATTTTCTACGGATTTTATGATATTTTTATTTTTTAACAATATCAATCCCATTCTTTCCAGACATCGGGGCAGTATCCTATAGTAGCTTTTTTGCCGTTTCTTACCACAGGAGTGCGGATAATCTGCGGATTTTCCAAAATCTTTTCCTCTTTGTCCTCGTCGGAAAGATATTGCAAAAGTGCCAGTAAGTCCTTATCCTTGTGTTCGGTATTTATAAGCTTATCTGTTCCGCCCACAGCCTGTTTAACATTGTTGAACTCGCCGCGGCTCATGCCCTTTTCCTTCATGTCTATAAACTGATACTTTACTCCCCTTTCCTTGAAGTATCTCTCAGCTTTTTTGCTGTCGAAGCATTTTTTAGTTCCAAATATCTGAATATTCATTATTAATTATCCTCCGCAAAAGCAAGGTCCATGTCATCAGCTTCACGAACAAGCTTGAATTCTATACTGTGCAGGTCAAGTCCGTTCTGAGCAAAATAAAGCCGAATAGCTGTAAAGCGTGAGAAAAACGGTATTTCACAGTTCAATGCAACAGGCTTTCCGTCTGTGCCGTTCCATGTAAGTGTTCCGCTTGCTGTACCCATTGCAAATATAGTTAAAGGTATCTGCGCCAGCGGACTCTGAGTTGAAGAAGCTGTAACAGTAACGTCATACCAGCCCTGCTTGTTGATTATAAGCGCAAATGAGTGATTCTTGCCCTTTTCGCTTCTTATGCCAGTGAGATCAAGCTTTAAAGAATCGCCAACTTCGTAGAATACCACAGGTTCATCAGAAGCGTCGTCACCTTCATTGCGGTTTATTATTTCAACCGTGTCTTCTTCGCCCATGATACGCTTCATAGCGTGAGTGTCAATGATAAATCCAAGGATGTTCATAGCGTTTCGCTGAAGCTCTGCTCTTGTAAGAGTTCCGTCTTTTAAAGCTGCTTCGATATCATTATCAACGCATGAGCTATCTGAACAGACCATATATACATCATTCTGAGCTCTTGCCATAGGAACATAATAGCTTCGCTGCGGCTCTTTGCCTCTATAGTTGACATTTGCCCACCAGTCTGTCATCGTAAAGCCGTTGAAGCCCCATTCGTCACGGAGCACTGTTGTATTCAGATCAAAGCTGCCTGCAGTCCACAGACCGTTTATTGCGCCGTATGTGGTCATGACAGTCTTAGCCTTTCCGACCTTAACAGCAATTTCAAAGCTTTTAAGGTATATTTCGCGCAAAGCTCTTTCGGAAACTACGGAATCAAGAAAATGTCGGTTCGTTTCCTGATTATTCGCGCAGAAATGCTTGATAGTTCCCGTAACGCCTACTTTATGAAGCCCTTTAAGCTCCGCAGAAGCCATATATCCCGTAAGGAACGGATCTTCCGAGAAATACTCGAAGTTTCTGCCGTTAAGAGGGTGACGGTGAATATTCATTCCGGGACCGAGGAGACAATCTACTTTATTAGCTATCATCTCAGTTCCCATGAACTCAAAAAGCTCTTCCACAAGCTTACGATTGAATGTAGATGCTATGAGAGTACCGTTAGGCAGGCTGAAAGCCTTTGTTCCGCAGTCAAGTCTCATGCCCGACGGTCCGTCGGAGCAGCAGCCTGCAGGGATACCGAATTTCACAAGAGCGTCGGAAACTCCGCCGAATGCAGAGGCTGTACCGGCTGTAACACGGGGACTTCCCATACCTTCGCCTCGGATTATACATGACAGATCATGATCTGAAAGCTGAGCCACAAACTCCTCCATAGTGTACTTTCCGTTCCTGACATCAGCAAGCTTGATACCCTTATCACCTGTGTATGCTATCTCAGCAGGCAGCTTGTCAAGTCTGCGCTTTTCCTCGTCGACTTTACTTAGAGGAGCCTTTTCCATAACATAAGTTATGCCGCTATCCGATGAAACAGCCCTGATCCTGTCAAATTCGGCAACAGGTGCAAGAGCCTGAGAGCATTGTTCAATGATTATATCGTTTTCGACCTCATAAGAGCATTGCAACGTGCAGTTCCTTACGCTGTTTCCAATATGAAAGATATATTTTCCCTTTTCAAGAATCCAGCAGTTTCTGCCATCTGAATCGTCATATGAAGCAAGGTCACTGTGTTTTACCCTTATCTCCATAGAATGAGCTTCGTTAGGAGCAAGCTCATATGTTTTCTCAAAGGCACAAAGTACCATTCGCGGCTTGCCAAGACTTCCCTGAGGTGCTTCGCAGTAGACCTGAACTACTTCTTTGCCCTTGAATTTACCTGTATTCGTTACAATTACACTAATTATTGTTTCGGTTCCTGTATTTTTGACATCAGTCATCTCAATATCAAATGTCGTGTAAGACAATCCGAAACCGAAAGGATAAAGCACTTTATCCTTTGCAAATGTCTCGAACCAGCGATAGCCTACGAAGATATCTTCCGTATAAACAGCCTTGTTCTTGTCGCCGAAATACTTGTCCGAGGGATAATCTGATATTTTATAAGCGATAGTATCGGGAAGCTTGCCTGACGGGCTTACCTTGCCAGTCAGAACAGCCGCTGTGCCTGTGCCGCCTGTCATACCGCCCTGCCATACATATAATAATGAATCAGGAGAGCATTCAAGTATCTGTTCAAGGTCTATAAGTCCGCCGACATTGAGCAGTACAACGACCTTTTTGAAGTGTTTTCTCACCTTTTTAAGCATATCAAGCTCGATTGAAGTAAGCAGATATGAACCTTCTTCAAGTCGAGCGTCCTGTTCTTCACCTGCTGTTCTGCCTATTATAACAATGGCTGTATCGCTTACAGATGCAGCTTCTTCCGCTATGCTCTCATCAAGCGGCATTTCTTTCTGGTTCCAAGGCTCTCCGCCCCAGCCGTCGCCCTGGTCAAAGGGATTTTCCTCGTCCCAACAGCGATATATGTCATATAGCTTTTCGTTTATCTTTACGCCTGCTTCAATAAGTCCGTCAACGATTCCTGTGACCTTTGATACATTTACCATACCGCCCGAGCCTGTGCCGCTTTTATAATAATGAAGCTGTATGCGTCCGAAAACAGAAACCGTTTTGCTCATATCAAGAGGCAGCGCATTGTTATCGTTTTTCAGCATAATAATGCCCTCTGCAACGGTTTCAGCGGCTTTTTCAAGATATTTATTCCAATCGAGAGTTCTCTTCATAGCTATTACCTCACTGTGAAAAAATATTATGAATACATTATATCAAATTAATCATATCATTGCAAGGGCTTTAGTTAAAATTATACAAAAAATTCATTTTTATAAAAAAAGCGAGGCATTTGCCTCGCTCTCTATGTATTTATCAGCCAAAGTATCTCTTGAGAAGTCCTTCAAAAGCCTTGCCGTGACGTGCTTCGTCCTTTGCCATTTCATGAACTGTATCATGGATAGCATCAAGATTGAGCTCCTTAGCTTTCTTTGCAAGCTTCAGCTTGCCCTCTGTAGCGCCGTGCTCAGCAGCAACTCTCTTTTCGAGATTTTCCTTTGTTGAAGAAGAAACGACCTCTCCGAGAAGCTCTGCAAACTTAGCAGCGTGCTCAGCCTCCTCATATGCAGCCTTTTCCCAGTAAGCGCCGATTTCGGGATATCCCTCTCTGTAAGCTACTCTTGCCATTGCAAGATACATACCTACCTCTGTGCACTCGCCGCTGAAATTAGCTCTGAGACCGTCGAGTATCTCCTGATCTGTTACAGCCTTTGCAACACCAAGCTCATGCTCGCAGGCAAATACAAGCTTGTCCCCTGTTTCCTTTTCGATGAATTTAGAACCAGGAACACCGCACTGTGGACATTTTTCTGGTGGTTCGTTTCCTTCGTGAACGTATCCGCAAACTGGACATACATAAGTTTTCATAATAATTACCTCCATTGTTTTGAATTATTTTTAGTCCGAGCTAAGCTGTAAGCCTTGCGATATGGACATTTTAAACGGAATGCTTTACTCTGTCACGCTCCTCGGCACGCTTGCCGTTGTTGAAGCGATCAAGGGTACCTACGAGATATCCTGTTATTCTTCTGATCCTGTCAAATGGCACATCTTGTGCAAAATCGTAGCGGAGATCAACGTATTCACCGTCGGTCTTAACTGTCATGCCAAGAATCTCTCTGTCGCTGTACTTCTTCTTGCCATAGTCGATATAGGCGTTTATCTCGTCCTGTGAGAGCTGTTCGCCAATTACATTGATTTTCATAATATTTTGACCTCCATAAACATAGTATTGACATTTGTCTGAATATATTGTATCATAAAAGAAGTCAAAAATCTGTTGCATATGCAACATCAGGAGAGTTTTTTATGTTACCAGAAGATAACGTATTATTTAAAGGTATTGAACGGGATGACTGCCACCGTATGATAAGCTGTTTTAACGCAGATATAAGAAAATTCAAGTCAGGCAGCAGGATAATGGATTATTCCGATAATCCCGACAAACTGGGAATAGTTCTGAACGGTATTGCTGTTATGGTCAGGTACGATGCAAACGGAGTACGCTCTATTATGGAATCTCTCGGTGAGCAAAGCGTTTTCGGCGTATATTTTACATTTACAGCGTCACAGCGCAGCGGAATCGAAATAGCTGCCGAGACAGACTGCGAGGTCATGTTCGTAAGACGTTCCGAAATTACAAAAAGATGTGAAAACGCCTGCCAGTGTCATTCCCGTGTGGTTGAGAATCTCCTTGACCTTATGTCAGAAAAGGCAATATCACTGAATGAACGTATCGAAGTCCTCAGCCAGCGCAGTATTGAGGATAAGCTTATAAGCTGTCTTAGTATAATCGAAGAAAAAACTCCGAAAGGAAAAGCACCGCAGATACCTTTTTCAACTACTGCCCTTTCGGACTATCTCTGCGTCAACAGAAGCGCATTGCAGCGCGAGATATCAAGATTAAAAAAAGCAGGTGTACTTACTATATCAAAGCGCAAATTCAAATTACAGCATACCATTGACCGCGATATTTAAAATAACAATTTCGTCACATCAGAAAATATATGTTGACTTTTCGCTATCGAAGTGATAAACTAATAAATGTTGATTTTTAATTGAAAGGAACAAAATAAACTATGATATGGGAGATAATCAAAACAATCATTCTCGGTATCGTCGAAGGAATCACGGAATGGCTGCCTATAAGCAGTACGGGACACCTTATCCTTGTAAGTGAGTTTCTGAATCTCGATAAATCCGAGGACTTCAAGGAAATGTTCGATGTTGTCATTCAGTTCGGAGCAATAATGGCTGTTGTTGTTATTTTCTGGAAAAAACTTTGGCCATTCGGAAAGAAAGACAACGCTCACCCGTTTAACAAATCCCCTTTCGGTCAGATGATAAAGACCGACATCTTTATGATGTGGTTCAAGGTGCTTGCAGCCTGCATTCCTGCCGCTGTTGTGGGACTTCTTCTTGACGACTGGATAGATGAGCATTTCTACAATCCGTGGACTGTTGCAGTTGCCCTTATCGTATTCGGTATTGCATTTATCATTGTTGAAAACTGGAACAAAGGCAAAGAGCCAAAGATAAAAACTATCTCAGAGCTTACATTCAACGCGGCTTTGATTATCGGAGCCTTTCAGCTTATAGCAGCTGTTTTCCCGGGAACATCACGTTCAGGAGCAACTATAGTAGGTGCACTTCTCATAGGCATTTCCCGTACAGTTGCCGCTGAGTTCACATTCTATCTTGCAATCCCCGTTATGTTCGGTGCAAGTCTCCTTAAACTTGCTAAATTCGGCTTTGATTTTACAGGAAGCGAGCTTACGGTTCTTCTTGTTGGCTGTGTAGTTTCATTCCTTGTATCGGTATTTGTTATCAAATTCCTCATGGACTATATAAAGAAGCATGACTTCAAGGTATTCGGCTGGTACCGAATAATCCTCGGTGCTCTTGTGCTTATCTATTTCGGCGGAAAAGCCCTTATAAAATGACTAAAGGCAGCTCATTGAGCTGCCTTTTTATTATGCTTCGTCAAATGAATCAAGGTCAATGCCTGCAAGAAGCTCTTTAAGCTCTGCAAGCTCATCAGCTGTAAGAGTAACCCCCTTGCCCATTCTTGAATGGTCGGGTGCCCACTCACGGATATCATATTTTGGATCGTGCTCGTTCCAGCTTACCATATTAAGCTCCTTAGTCCAACCCTTTGCGTTTTCGGAAAGAACACCTATCTTTTCTGTAATTTCATATTTAAGCTCTGCCATTGTCAGTTCTCCTTTCAAAATTTGGCTGTTTACCATTCAATTTAGTATTATAACATAAAACATAATAAAAAGCAACAGCCACGGAGAAAAAAATTCAAATAGATACTCTTAGAAAATCAAGCGCCTTACTGTAAAGCTGTCTCGGGCGGCATCTCTCTGATATCAGCGCCTCTGCAAAGGCTACAGCGTCTTCGATATTACGTGAAAAATCAGGAATGCACTCCTTTTCACCGCTTTTTCTGTCGATAACCTCTACGCCATATGTAATGAATTCATCTCCGTACATAAAAAGTCTGCCGCTGAGAACTCTGTAAGCTACCTTGTTATCACCGAAAATCTCCATATATACGGTCTTGTCTCTTACCTCATGTGTTATTCTTTTTACTATCCCGAACATATTTGTGCTCCTTTCATTTTCTGTTCCGTCATAAGACAATACTATTATAACATCGACAAAGCGCATTGTGAACGGGTGTTTTTTTGTAAAACAGAAAGCATTAAGCGGCATATTGACGAAAAAACTCGCCCATAAGGCGAGTTTTTATTATTCCATATCATTTATCTGCATATATATCCTCTGCATTTGTATGTCTGTCTGAGCTATCCGCTCGGCACATTCACGAAGCTCCTCAGATATCTCGGGAGTTATCTCGGAAGACGTCTTGTATTTGAGCTGATGCTCCAGACTTGCCCAGAAATCCATAGCAATAGTCCTTATCTGTATCTCAACAGGAGCGTATTCCTTATGAGTTGACAGATAAACAGGCACATTCAGTATCATATGATAGCTCCTGTAGCCGCTTGGCTTGGGACTTTTTATATAATCCTTGCGCTTTATGACTGTAAAATCATCACGCCTGCTCAGCATTTCAACTATTGCATATATGTCCGATATATAATAGCAGGTCACACGGATGCCTGCGAGATCGAGAAGATTCTTCCTTGCAGCGTCGGTAGAAATAGGAAGTCCCTTTTTCTGAAGCTTTCCTATTATGGACTGAGGAGATTTAAGTCTGCTTTCAATATTATGGATAGGATTACGCTGGAATTTCACGCTGAATTCGTTATCAAGTATGTTAAGGTGAGTCCTTACGACTTCGATAGCCGAGTCATAAAGGTGCTGTAACTGCAAAAAATCATAAAAAACATGAGAAAACATTTCTTTCATTGACTCACTGTTATCAGTAAGCGCAGGAAGATTATCAAATGCTTCTATAATGAAGTCCTTTTCGCTCATATGTATCCTTCCTTTCTGTCTTTAGTCTGTATGATCCTCGCCCTCGGTATATTCAAAGCGCTCAGTACCGTTTTCGGCTTTGCTGAACTGTGTTTTGTAAAGCTCGGAGTAAACGCCTCCCTTATTAACAAGCTCGCTGTGTGTGCCTCTTTCAGATATAACGCCGTCTTTAATGACAAGTATCTCGTCTGCGGCAAGAATAGTCGAGAGCCTGTGCGCTATGAGAATACTTGTTCTCGATGATATAAGCGGCTCAATAGCGTCCTGTATTTTCTGCTCCGAAATAGAATCAAGAGCAGATGTAGCTTCGTCAAATATCATAAGTGCAGGATCTTTAAGCAGCACACGAGCTATGGAAATACGCTGTTTTTCACCGCCAGAAAGCTTCAATCCTCTGTTTCCCACTACAGTATCCAGACCTTTTTCCTGCTTTTCGATAAATTCGTAGATATTTGCCTGCTTGCAGGCTTCGATAAGCTCCTGCTCCGAAGCGTCAGGCTTTGCATAAAGCAGATTTTCACGGATAGTACCGTTAAACAGATATGTCTCCTGACTTACTATGCCTATGTGTTTACGCAGATACGCAAGGTCAAGCTTTCGCACGTCGATTCCGTCGAACAGAACACTTCCTGCCGTGACATCGTAAAGTCTTGGAATTAGATTTACAAGAGTGCTCTTACCTGAGCCTGACGGTCCTACAACAGCTATACACTTGCCGCTTTCAAGGGTAAAGTTGATATCGCTGAGTATCTGACGCTCCTTATCGTAATAGAAGCCCACGTTTTTGAACTCCACTTCGCCATCAGGCTCTTTGTCGGGAGTTACAGCGTCGGGAGCATTCTCGATCTCAACCGGCATATCAAAATACTCAAATATTCTTGTAAACATAGCCATGGAGCGTATCCAGTCGACCTGTATGTTAAGAAGCTGATTCACAGGTCCGTACATTCTTCCGAGAAGTGCTACAAGGACTGTAATATCGCCCACAGTAAGGTCTGAATCGTATTTCATCATCAAAATACCGCCTGCAAGATAAATAAGCATAGGGCCAATGCTTGAAAAAGTCGTAAGTGCTACTCTGAACCAGCGTCCTGCCATGCCCTCGCGGATATTCAGCTTTATCATCTTGCGGTTGACGTTCTCATATTTATCATATTCGGTCTTTTCCATGCCGAAAAGCTTTACAAGGAGCTGTCCGCTGACAGACATTGTTTCGTTGAGTATGCCGTTTATCTCGTCACTGCAAGCCTGTGACTCCTTAGTTATGGACCAGCGAGTCTTTCCTGCGCTTCTTGTAGGGATAGCAAACAACGGCACAACAAGTATGCCGACAATGGCAAGTATCCAGTTTTGTCGGAACATAACTATCATTGCAACGATTAGAGTTATTGAGTTTGACAGGATACTTGTCAATGTATTGGTGATTATCTGCTGAACTCCCGATATATCACTGGTCATGCGGGTTATGATATCGCCCTGATTTTTGGTCGTGAAGAATCTCTGGGACATCTTCTGCAAGTGGGCATACATCTTGTTTCGCATATCATAGGTTATATGCTGAGCTATCCATGTATTCATGTAGCTTTCCAGTACTCCTATTAGATTTGCTCCGAGAGTTACCGCAAGAGACATAACAATAAAGAATATAAGCTTCTTTAAACTTCTTCCTATAAGTCCCTCGTCGATTATCTTACCTGTAAGTACAGATGGAAGAAGGGTAAGTGTAGACGAAATGATTATAGCTGCAAGAACTAACAGCATTTGTTTCCAATAAGGCTTTAAATATGAAAATATCCTCTTTAAAAGCTCTTTTGTGACTTTCGGACGGTTCTTCTTCTCTTCCTCGGTAAGATAGCCCATTCCGCGCGGTCCGCCAACAGGAGGCATATGTATCAACTCCTTAAAACTATTCCTTCTTTTCTGAAGCTGCCTTTCCGTCCATTGCTTCAACTATCTTGTTTACAGCCCCGTAATAATCTTCTTTTGCAGTAAGCTCGTTTGCCTCTTTCAGTGCTGTATCAAGCGCCTTGGGTATCTTTTTATCGGAATAAGCTAATATCTTTTTGCTTTTGGTATCTATCATCAGCATTATTCCGTCTCTGTCTATGTATTTGCGTTTATAATACGTCTTTAATATCTCTTCGTTAGGAGTAGACGAGTTATTCTTTGAAGCTAAAAGCGTTATATCCTCCTTGCATGAAGCAAGTGCCTTTTCCAGAGTTTCGGACTGTTCATACTCAAAAAGCTGAACATTATCCGCTATATGAGCAGGGCAAAGCTCGCCCAGCTGCAAAAGACGCATGATACCCTTTCGGTAATCTCCGCTCATAAATTCCTTTGTAGCCCAGTAAACAGCGTTTTCCTGCTCCTTATCGCTGATATTGGTAAAGCAGTTCCCTGTTTTGAATACAATATCCTCATTTGTGGCGTTATTTATAAGGATTATCAGACCGCTGCCCTTTGCTTCATAAATATCGGCAAATGCATCGGCGGCGTAATCGTAGGGAGATTTATCCCCAAGGTCATTTACAGTCAGAACTGCCGCATTTATCAGCTTTTCATTGTAAAGCCAGCCTGCATAGTCATTGCAGGCTTTTACAGCCTCGGGACTTAATATGCCTGCCTTATCAAATACATAAGTCCCCTCGGCAGCTCTTACTTCGCGCTCGGTAAAGGGCTGGCTTGTTGTTTCAACTTTACTTTTGGGCACATAATAAGTGGTACTGCTCTTATTCGAGCAGCTGCATATTGTAAGTCCGATAGCAGCCGCAAAAACTGCTGCGGATAAAAATTTTTTCAAAAAAATCATTCCTTACTCTTGTAATTACTATTATATTTTAGTATAATTTAATAGAAAAATCAAGTACAACCGTTCAACAAATTTCAAAAAAGGAGTTGTAATATGGATTATCGCGTACAAGGCAGAGATATTATCGTACATGAACCCGACCTTGACCTCGATGAGACTCTTGACTGCGGTCAGGCTTTCCGCTGGAAAAAGATACCGTCAGACTATGAATGCACATATGAGGGCTTTTTTATAAACGATAAGCTGATGATATCTCAGGAAAGCAAGGGCAATTTCATCTTTCACGATACTTCCGAAAACGATTTTGTCTCAAAATGGATAAGATATTTCGACTTTGAGACTGATTATTCCGAGCTGAAACGCTGTTTCTCCGAGGACGAAACACTGTCAAAAGCCTGTGAATTCGCTCAGGGTATACGCCTGCTGAGACAGGACAGCTGGGAGTGTCTTATTTCCTTTATTATTTCCCAGAATAATAATATTCCCCGCATAAAAGGCATAATTGACCGTCTTTGTGAACATTATCACGGTAAATTCCCTGAGCCAAAGCAGTTAAACTGTGAAACTGAGGATAGTCTGTCTTACCTAAGAAGCGGTTTCCGCGCAAAGTACATCTTAGATGCCGCAAGCAGGACTGCAAACAGCGAAATCTCACTTGATAAAATAGCTGCCCTTCCCATAGACGAGGCCCGTACCGCTTTGAAACAAATAAAGGGCGTAGGTCCAAAGGTCGCAGAATGTGTGCTTCTTTTCGGAATGTACAGAACAGAAGCCTTTCCTGTTGATGTGTGGATAAAGCGCGTTCTTGCTCAGTACTACCCGAACGGTTTCCCTGAATTTGCCAGAGAAAAAGGCGGTATAGCTCAGCAGTATCTTTTCCATTACATAAGAAACATCGCAAAACAGGGCGAATAAACCGATAAAAGCTGTCAATACTCCCAATAAATAACTATTGAGGAGATTTTATGGTTAAAGGCGTAAATAAGAATATCATTGAGATCAATAATCCTGACAGTCTTTATTTTGAGAAAGCTGTGCTTTATGTAAAACCAAATGTCACGGTTTTTCCGGAGGTTTTAAAACGAAAAGAGATTGAAAGGCTTCTTAACAGGCTTCTCCCTGATACCAGAACAGGAAAAAACAGGCGTATAAGAAAGTATATCATTTCGTCCCTGCTCATAGCCTTATGCCTGCTGATTTTATTATTAATGGGCTGATTTAAACATCTTCAAGTAAAGGAGTCCGAGTATGGAACATCACGAAAAGAAATTCAGAAACAAGCTTTCAAAAAGAATAATATCCACACCGACTCCTGCCGCAAAAAGTACTTTTTTCTATATACAGGAGGCAGGCTGTACTATGAAAGAGGACGCATATGCCGTTAACCGCCGTGAACTGGACCTGTTTCTTATTGGCGCTGTTGTCAGCGGACGGGGCGAGCTGACAGTCGACGGTGAAAACCTCAATCTTGTAAAGGGAGATTGCTTTTTCATAGACTGCCGCAGGCCACATTCCTACAAAAGCTCTGATTCCGAGCCGTGGGAACTGATGTGGATACACTTTAACGGCAGCACCTCCCAGCAGTACTATGACTTCTTTGCTTCAAATTCAAAAAATATATTCAGACCGCCTTTTTTCGATAAAGTCGTTTCTGATATAAGAAAAATAATCGAGCTTCACGAAAAAAATGAGCAAAATGCGGAGCTTTTTACCTCGAAATACATTGTTGACCTGCTTACTATTTCCCTGACAGTCAATAACAGTGAGCAGCAGTACGATTCCGCGTTAAAACAGAAGCTTGCCGCTGTAAACAGCTACATAGAAGACCATTTTACCGAGGATATCTCCCTTGAAAAGCTTTCCTCGGAGTTCTATATCAGCAAATACTATTTGACACGTGAATATAAGCATATCTACGGAAAAACTATCTTCCAGCATATAATAACCGCACGTATCAACTACGGTAAGAAGCTTCTGCGCTTTTCGGATAAATCCGTTGAAGAAATAGCTCATCTTTGCGGCTTCAACGACCAGAGCTATTTTGCAAGGCAATTCAAAAAGTCCGAGAATCTCACCTGTTTTTCCTACAGGAAGATGTGGCGTGACTGAATAAATAACAAAAAAGAGAGCGTAAGCTCTCTTTTTTATGACCAGACCGATAAGCCGAGTTCTGTCGTGTGCGGTAATTTATCTACGCTTACCGTCGCCGATAAGCTCAAGCCGTCATTACCTGTTATCCGCCGAGCCGACGTTAAGATAACAGGCACCAATAGACGTTGCATCGGATAGGGTTTACATAGCAGTACTGTCTCCAGTACTCTGGTGAGCTCTTACCTCGCCTTTCCACCATCACCGCCATAAAGACGGCAGTATATCTCTGTTGCACTTGCCCTAAGGTCGCCCTCGGCTGCCGTTAGCAGCTACCCTGCTCTGTGATGCTCGGACTTTCCTCGTAAACTAAAACGTTTCCGCTACCGCATAGTCTGCTCATATGCTATAATACCATTTTTTTGCGAAAAAGTCAAGTTTCTACCTTTTCGCCGAGCTTGTAGCCAAGTATATCGGCTATTTTTCTTACATCAGAGGCTTTCATAGCCTTTATCTTGAAGCGTCTGTGCTCCTCTCCCTCGAACCATATGCTCATGGCGCATCTGCCGCTCATAGCCTGCAAAAGATTCTGTTCAAGCTCTATCTTGACTATTTTTTCACGCTCTGAAACTACAGTATGGAAACGAGTCCAGGCAGAACAGCGTATCATTATCTTGTCGTCGTAAAGCGCAACTCCGCTTGTGAGAAGAGCTACAAACTTCACGATTATGAACCATACCGCAGGAATTTCCAGCATGACAGCCACGAAGAATGAAAGCTCTGAAAAGCGTGGGAACAGCTTTGCCAGCCAGTCGTGAGACGGTATTATCAGCGAAGCCACAACAAGCGGGATAAGCAGGTATGAACCGATACCTGCCGGCTGAGCGCTGTAATCGTTCTTTATACCGCTGTATATGCCGATGACCTGTAAATTACTGCCCAGCTTTTTTTCAAGCTTTACAGGCAGAAGCACAGGAAGTCTGTTCTTTGAAGAACCATAGCCTGCACAGCTTATGTTGACAGCAACTGCCTTAAACAGCTTCATTATCAGATTTTGCCGCAGGTCTGTATAATTTATATGAGAATTTTTTATTCTGTATTCCTTGCGGTCAATTATACCGTAAGCGACCTTCATGCAGTTCTTGTCGCAGTCTATGCTGAATCTTCCGTATCTGAAAAGATTTACAAGAAAAGACAAAAACCACGAAGCGATAAAGAATACACCTACGAAAATCGCAGCTGTTGGTATCTTTAATACCAGCTTTTCGGTAAGCTTTGCTGTCTCTGTGGTCAAAATATTCAAGGAACGGCTGATGATATCATAGGCGATATCTCCGCCCTTGAAAAAGAATGTAGCAAGATAGATAGTTCCCGAAAAGCCGCTGGAAAAGAACACAGAGAAAAGCAATACCGAAAGCGATGTGGGCTGCGGTATGCCGTTTATCTTCTCGTTTTCGTTTATATCAGGCATATGATGCATTATTGCGTTCCGCGTCTTTTTGCTTACAAGAAGCTTTAAGTCCACGGTCTTGAATATGCCTGCACGGGTATCACACCTGAACCGCATAGCTCTGAAAGGAGCCATATAAAAAGGTCTTTCAATGGTGACAGAGCTTACGTTCTTAAACGGTATATAGGTATTTACACGGACGAATACTCCGTCACGATGTACGAGTTCCTCCTGTGTGAAGTCTATTCGTGAAAAGAACCAGCGTACAAAGCCGAATATAATGATTGCTCCGAGAACAGCTATATCGAACCATGCGCCCTTTACCCAGCTGTAGAGCCAGTTTTTGTCGAAATGATAAGTGTAGACTCCGCGAAGCAAGGGAAAAATAAGGAGCCATATATTTTTTGCGGAGTATTTCAGTATTTTCAGAGGATGTTCATGGTACATACCTGTCCCCCTTTACACTGATGCTGCCGGAAAGCTTTATTATCTCCTTGGCGTCTGACTGTTTTAAGAAAAGCAGTCTCAGCTGTCCGCCGTAAACGAAGAATATTATGAAATTGAATCCCGTATACTGAGAAAAAGGGCTGCTGATAATTGTAGTATACTGGATAGACGAATAACGTACAGATTGATGTACCTTTATAAAAACGCCGCTGCTTTTCATAACTTCTGTTTCAGTGGCAGTGTATTTTATGGAAGAAAAATACAGAGGGAGATGAATGAACATTTCAAAACAGCCAATAGAAACTGCTGATATCATTATGATAAATACTATTTTCTCAACGGAAATAAAATATTTAGCCGCAAAAATAATAATAGCGACTGCCGCGGTTATTAAAATCCTCAGCGTTGACAGACAATGTCTGTCAGGTGCATACTGCTTCATTCTCAGCCCCCTCTCGCATTAAGATCAAGTTTTCTCAATGGTTTCTCTTTATTATATCACAAATATTATTTATTGTAAAACTAAAATTAAAAACAAATTGTAAACTTTACAAGGAGCATAAGGCGATATGCTGGAAAAGGTCAATTCTTATGTATGGGGCGTCGTGCTGATATCTCTGCTTCTGATGACAGGTGCATTATATACTTTTAAATTACGGTTCATACAATTCAGAATGTTCCCCTACTTCATAAAAAACGTGAAAAAAGGCGGAAATAATGGGCAGTTTCGTACTATTTGTATGTCGCTGGGGACTGCAATGGGAACGGGAAATATTACAGGCGTAGCTTCCGCAATATCAATAGGAGGTGCAGGAGCTGTATTCTGGATGTGGATATCGGCATTTTTCGGAATGGCAACTGTATACGCAGAAAACAGCCTTTCAGCACAGTTTACCGATAAAAAAGTCCGCGGAACCATGGCTTACATAGAAAAAGGGCTTGGAAACAAGTGTTTAGCCGCATTCTTTTCGATATGCTGTATACTCGCTTGTTTCGGCATGGGCGGTATGGTACAGATAAATGCCCTTTCGGAAAGTATGAGAAACTGTACCGATATCCCGCCTTTTTTTCTGTCATTAGTATTGTTTTTACTGATATATGCAATAATAAGCGGCGGAGCAAAGCGAATCGGCTCAGCCGCACAGATTCTCCTGCCTTTTGCAACAGTGCTTTATACAGTGCTGTGCATATTTGTTATAGCAAAATACAGTGAAAAACTGCCTTATGTCTTTTCACAGATAATAAATGAAGCTTTCGGCATAAAGCAAGCCGCAGGGGGAATATCGGGGTATGCCCTTTCAAAAGCTGTTTCTGCCGGTATTCGCCGAGGCGTATTTTCTAATGAAGCCGGTCTGGGAAGCTCACCTATACTCCACAGCTCTGCCGAAAACGCCAATAACTCGGCAATGCAGGGGATGAGCAGTATGCTTGAGGTCTTTATCGACACAATGCTCTGCTGTACCCTCACAGCGATAGTTATTCTCTGTGCCTCAGATGATAATACGGTCAGAACAGCTTTTTTTCATGTCACGGGCGTTAAAACCGATATTTTTCTCGCGGTAATAATGTCTGTTTTCGCATTGTGCACCGTTATAGGCTGGTATTACTGCGGTGAAACTGCTTTTAAATATCTTTTCAAAAGCAGAAAAACTGCCATATTCGCTTTTGTTTTCTCTTTGACTGCTTCACTCGGAGCAATATTCAAGGCTGAAAGCATATGGACTATATCCGACATATTTAACGGATTAATGGCTTTTCCGAATCTTTTGGCGCTTTTATTGCTGTTTAAACACGTCAAAAGCGAATAAAAGTCCGCTTCTGCGCCAATAAATAAAATGTGATCTGTTTCGTGTCCGATGACAGATTTCACTATACAATAAATTCAACTCTCCGTAAAAATTTATTTATTTTGCCTAATGTTGGATTAGTCACACTTTTACTCTTGACAGAGGTCTTATGATTATGTATAATTATATTTGAATAGTTATGCTTGGCAGATTATGCCAAAATACTTTTGATAAGGCTTTTATGGCGAAAAATCGTCATTAAGATATAAGACCGCAAGGCGATATACGGTCAACAGCTTCGGGATAATAATGTTATCAGGTCACATATACCAACAGGTTTGGCTCAAATTCAACGAGCTTGTACGTTTGCCTGCTTGATGTGGTCAGTATTTTTATCGCTATTTTGATGATAACATATATTTTACATTCGATATGAGTATAGGTTTATTTTTACGCAATGTAATATTTCGGAGTTTTTTTACATATCATAGAGACCTTCACTGCGTTCATGTGAAAGTCTTCCCTATTTTTGAAAGCGAGGTCATATAGTGAACGAAAAAGAAAAAAATAATGCAAAGAAGGCTGCTGCCCCTAAGAGGACATACAGAAGAAGAATTTCTCCAAAAGAAAAGCCTGCAAAGGATACTGCTGTAAAGGCTGAAGCCGCTGCTTCAAAGCCAAGAACGAGAACAAGACAGCCCAAGGAAGTTAAAAAGACTCCTGTAAAGATCATTCCTCTCGGCGGACTTAACGAGATCGGCAAGAACATGACCGTATTCGAGTGTTCCAACGATATGTTCATTCTCGACTGCGGACTTGCCTTCCCTGACGCTGATATGCCCGGTGTCGATATCGTTATCCCTGATTTTACCTATGTTGAGCGAAACAAGGAAAAGGTAAGAGGTATCGTTATAACTCACGGACACGAGGACCATATCGGCGGACTTGCTTATCTGCTCAAAAAGATAAATGTTCCTGTTTACGCTACAAGGCTTACTATCGGACTTATTGAGGGCAAACTCAAGGAACAGGGACTCTACGGAAAGGTGAACCTCAACATCGTTGAGCCTAAAAAGACCGTAAAAATGGGCTGTATGGCTGTTGAATTCATCAAGGTCAACCACTCTATCCCTGATTCGGTAGGTATGGCTATCCATACTCCTGCGGGAGTTATCGTTCATACAGGCGACTTCAAGGTAGATTACTCCCCTATTGACGGCAAAATAATCGACCTTGCGCGTTTCGGTGAGCTCGGAAGCCGCGGAGTTCTCGCTCTTATGGCTGACTCCACAAACGCTGAACGCCCAGGATATACTCATTCAGAGAGAACTGTCGGTGACTCCTTCGACAAGCTTTTCCAGAAGGGCGAGGGCAAGCGAATAATCATCGCTACATTCTCATCTAATATACACCGTGTTCAGCAGATAGTGAACTGCGCCGCAAGATACGGACGAAAAGTCGCTGTATTCGGCAGAAGCATGGTAAATGTAATCAATACAGCTATCGAGCTTGGATATCTTGACGCTCCTGACGGAATATTCATCGACATTGAAATGATGAACCGCTATGCAAGCGAGCAGATAGTTCTTATAACCACAGGAAGTCAGGGCGAGCCTATGTCAGCTCTTACCAGAATGGCTATGAATGACCATAAAAAGGTCAACATTACGCCTATGGACTTCATTATCATCTCTGCAACTCCTATCCCCGGCAATGAGAAATTCGTTACCAGAGTAGTAAATGAGCTTATGAAATCAGGTGCAGAGGTAGTTTACGAGGCTATGTACGAAGTCCACGTTTCGGGACACGCTTGTCAGGAAGAGCTGAAGCTCATGCAGTCGCTTACAAAGCCAAAGTTCTTTATCCCTGTTCACGGCGAGTACAAGCACCTGAAAAAACACGCAGACCTTGCACTACAGCTCGGAATGCCAAAGGATAATGTTATAATCGCTGAAATAGGCAATGTCATCGAAACAGACGGCAGCACTATGAAGGTCGTATCACAGGTGCCTGCAGGACGAGTTCTCGTTGACGGTCTCGGCGTAGGCGATGTAGGCTCGATCGTTCTCCGTGACAGAAAGCACCTTGCTCAGGACGGTCTCATCATTATCGTTATCGGTATCGAGAGAAGCAGCAATGAGATAGTTGCAGGTCCTGATATCATATCACGTGGATTTGTTTATGTCCGCGAATCAGAGGAACTCATGGACGAAGCAAAGGGACTTCTCACAGATACCCTTGCTAACTGCTCCGCAAGCGAACTCAGAGAATGGAATTCACTTAAAGGCAAGCTTCGTGACGCGCTTTCCGATTATATTTACCAGAAAACAAAGCGCAGTCCTATGATACTCCCTATTATCATGGAAACATGATAGGCTGTGCCTGAGTCTTAACGCTCAGGCAGGCATATCCGAAAGGAGCTTAAAGTTGAAAAAGAAATTTCCGGCAGTTCTGATGATGCTCCATGTTTTGGTGCTTGGAGTTCTTATCCCGACGTATCTGCTGATAGACCGCAAAAATGCAGTGCTCAACGCACTGATACTATCCGTGGTCGCACTTATATTAATTTGTGTTATCTATACTATAATATACTCCAAGAATTCAATGCGGCGCATTTCTAAAATGAATCAGCACCTTGAAAGCTCCGCCGCTGAATTTATGAATTTTCTCCCCGCTCCTGTGGCAGTTATCGACGAAAGCAGACAATTCGTCTGGTATAATCAGATATTTGCTGAAAAAATAGGTCTCGGACAGGACGTATACGGACTTGAGCTTGAGGGCTTCGTCAAAATAGACATGAATATGCTTCTAAAGGAAGGCTCGGCTATATGTCCCATGAACGGCTCGATATACAATGTCACAGCCGAAAAATTCGACAAGAACGATATGTCCTTCCTTGTACTGTATTTTCACGACGATACAAGCTACTATACCGTCAGGAAGCGAATGGAGGAATCTCACCCCAATGTGGTCATCATTAATATCGACAACTATGACGATATAATGCAGAATGCTAAGGAAAGCGAAAAGGCGCAGGCTTCTGTTGAGACCGAAAAGCTCATCGAAAACTTTATGAGCAAGACCAACGGCTTTATAAAAAAGACCTCGTCAAACACTTTCTATGCAATAATAGAGAATCATCATATAAATGAGATAATCGACAGCAAGTTCAAGATACTTGACGCTGCAAGAAATATCAAGATATCCGGAAAATATTCCCTTACCTTCTCCATAGGCGTAGGTCAGGGAGCTTCTTCCCTTGCTGAAAGCGAGAAATTCGCCCGTCAGTGCCTTGATATGGCTCTCGGACGCGGCGGCGATCAGGCTGTAGTAAAGACTGACAACGGCTACCGCTTCTTCGGAGGCGTATCAAACGGCGTAGAAAAGCGTTCGCGCTCCAAAACACGTATCATTGCAAACGCACTTCAGGATCTTATAATGAACAGCGACAAGATATTCATTATGGGACATAGATTCGGCGACCTTGACTCTGTTGGAGCTGCCTGCGGTCTTGCGGGAGCTATCTCACTTGTGGGCAAGCCTGTATATATCGCTGTTGACCGTACTAAAAACCTTGCTACAAACCTCATCGACATTGTAGACGAAGAAACTGAGGGCGAATTGTTCATAACTCCTTCGGAAGCTGAGGGCATGATCGCACAGAGCGATCTGCTCATTATCGTTGATACGCACAACAAGGACTATGTTGAAAGCAGGTCTCTCTATGAAAAAGCAAAGAATGTGGTAGTTATAGACCACCACAGAAAGAATGTCAACTTCATTGACAATGCTGTCATCTTCCACCATGAGCCCTATGCTTCATCTGCTTCGGAAATGGTCACAGAGCTTCTTGAATACTTCAATTATGACGGCGATGAGAAGCTCAGGAACTGTCACGCTGACGCTCTCCTTGCAGGTATCATGCTTGATACAAAGAATTTTGTTATGCGTACAGGCGTCAGGACCTTTGAAGCAGCCGCTTTCCTGAAAAAGCTCGGAGCTGATACAGTTGCCGTTAAGCTGCTGTTCTCTCACTCTATCGATTCATACAGAAGAAAAACTCAGATAGTTGCTTCTGCGAAGATACATAATAACTGCGCTATCGCCGCAGCTGACTTCAAGTCCGACGATATACGCCTTGTAGCTCCGCAGGCTGCTGATGAGCTTCTTGGCATAACAGACGTAGACGCTTCATTTGTTATCTATAAAACAGGAAGTACACTCAATATCTCAGCAAGATCTCTCGGCGCACTCAACGTACAGGTCATTATGGAACAGCTGGGCGGCGGCGGTCATCAGACTATGGCTGCAACACAGCTTGAGGGTACCTCAGTTGAGGACGCTGTAAAATCACTTATATATGCAATAGACGAATACCGTAAAAACGCGGAAAATTCACAGTAAGAAAGGTTGGTATCACCAATGAAGGTTATATTTTTACAAGACGTTAAGGGCTCAGGCAAAAAAGGCGAATTAAAGAACGTTGCAGACGGCTATGCACGAAATATGCTTCTGCCAAAGGGATATGCAGTTGAAGCAACTCCAGAGAATATGAACAAACTGGAGGGAGCTCAGGCTTCTGCACAGCACAAAATAGATGTTGATGTACAGGCTGCAAAGGACGCTGCTGCAAAGATCAAGGGCAAAAAGGTCGAGATAGTTGCAAAGGCTGGTTCAAACGGAAAGCTCTTCGGCTCTGTAACAGCCGCAAACGTAGCTGACGCTTTATCACAGCAGCTCGGCGTAAAGGTCGATAAGAAAAAGATAGTTCTCAGCACCGATATCAAAAATTTCGGTTCTTATACAGCAACAGTAAAGCTCTATAACGGTATTGCAGAGACTATCGACGTTGAAGTCAGCGAAGGCTGATAGGTGCGTAATATGGACGAAAACGATATCCTGCTCTCCGCCAGAGAACTGCCACACAGTATCGAGGCGGAGCAGTCTGTTTTAGGAGCGATAATCTCCGATCCGCAGGTCCTGTCTGACGTTATCGAGCTCATAAAGCCCGAATACTTCTACAACGACCAGCACAAGGCACTGTATTCAATAATGCTGCAAATGAACTCCATGAGCCTGCCTGTTGATATCGTTACGGTACTCAACGAGGCTGAAAAGCAGCATATATTTGAAAGCCCTGCCGAGGGAAGACGCTATCTCGCGGAGATAGGAAATCTTCTCCCCTCTACTGCAAATATAGAAAGCTACTGCAAGATAGTTGCAGATAAATATTTCCTCAGAAGTCTCAGCTATGTGGCAAGAACTATACTTGAAGAGGTACAGTCAGGCGAGCAGAACGCTCAGCTTCTTCTTGACGCGGCTGAACAGAAAATTTACGATATCCGTCAGGGACGCGACGTAAGAGGACTTGTTCCACTCTCTGAGGCTATTTCCGAAGCTTATGACCGTCTTGGCAAGATATCAGGTCCCGATAAGGAAAAATATGTAGGTGCAAGGACAGGCTTTACTCTCCTTGACAGCATAACCTCGGGACTTAACAAGTCAGACCTGATAATCATAGCCGCCCGTCCTGGTATGGGAAAGACCTCGTTTGCTATGAATATTGCAACGAATGTTGCACGACGAGCTGAAAAAGAGGTAGTTACTTTCAATCTGGAAATGTCAAAGGAGCAGATAGCTACAAGAATCCTCTCTACAGAAGCTCTTGTAGAGTCAAATACGCTCCGAAACGGCAGAATATCAGGTGATGACTGGGTAAAGCTCGCAACAAGCGCAGGCTATCTCAGCACACTTCCCCTTTATATCGACGATACAGCGAGCATGACTGTTCAGAAGATGAAAGCAAAGCTCCGCAGGACTAAAAACCTCGGACTTGTCATCATCGACTATCTTCAGCTCATGGAATCAACCTCAAAATCGGATAACAGAGTTACTGTAATCAGTGAGATAACCCGTCAGCTAAAGGTAATGGCTAAGGAGCTCAATGTTCCTGTAATACTGCTTTCACAGCTCTCCCGTGCTGTTGAGAGCCGTACAGATAAGCGACCAATGCTGTCAGACCTCCGTGAATCGGGTTCTATTGAGCAGGACGCTGATATCGTGCTTTTCCTTTACCGCGACGCTTACTATAATAAAGAAAGTCAGCGGCAGAATATATCCGAATGTATCGTGGCTAAAAACCGTCACGGTGAAACAGGCACTGTGGAGCTCATCTGGGACGGACAGTATACACGTTTCTCAAATCCCGATTACAATGCTCCACCCGAGAATATATGATGCTGACTAAGGTTTATAAATTTATCAATGACTATAATATGATATGCCGCGGCGATACAGTCGTATGCGGACTATCAGGCGGTGCGGACAGTGTTGCGCTTCTCATTTCTCTATCGGAGCTCAGCGAAAAACTTGGGATAAGCGTTGAAGCACTTCATGTCAATCACTGTCTCCGCGGAACAGAGAGCGACGGCGACGAACAATTCTGCCGCGAACTGTGTGCAAGGCTGAATGTGCCATTTAAGGCTATATCCTGTGATGTCAGGTCATATGCGGAACAGTATTCCCTTTCGACGGAAGAAGCCGCAAGAAAACTCAGATATGATATTTTCAGGGAGCATTCAAAGGGCAAAAAGCTTGCTACAGCACATAATGCCAACGATAATCTTGAAACAGTCATACTGAATCTCGCCCGCGGCACGGGCATCAAAGGTCTCGCAGGAATACCAATAGTCCGCGGAAATATCATCAGACCGCTTCTTACCGTCACTCGTAAGGAGATCGAAGATTTTCTCACCAAGCGGTCACAGCCCTATGTTACAGACAGCACAAATCTGTCTGACGTTTACACCCGTAACAAGATAAGGCACAGGATACTGCCGCTCCTTTCTGAGATAAACAGCTCGGCAGTTGAAACATCTATTAATTCAATAAATACAGTCCGCGAGGAAAATGCGTTTATCGAGGAGCAGACTGACGAAGCAATGAACAAATGCCAAATCAAAAATGCTCTGAATGGACTTGGCAAGTATCCGCCGATAATCAGAAAGCGCTGTATATCAAGGCTTCTCAGTGAAAATAGACTTCCCTACTCGCACAAACGGCTTGAAGAAGCAGACACCGCTCTTATGGAAGGTGGAAAAATAAATATTTCCGGTGATATTTACCTCATAGGTTCAGATGATTCTATAGAGCTGAAAAAAATATCTCCGCAGGCAAAAGATGTCACAGAATCGCCGCTTATCATCGGTATAAACCGAATTTTCGATAACTGCGAGCTCATCTGTGAAATTATCGAATGTGAAAATTTGAAGAAAATTGAAGCTGTTCACAAAAAATCCACATTTTATCTCCTCGATTATGATAAAATAAATGGAAGGACTATTTTAAGAAGCCGAAAGTTCGGTGACAAAATAAGGCTTAGCGGAAGAAGCTTTACTTCTTCGATAAAAAAGCTGATAAATGAAACTATTGATGCTGAATTACGTCCTACGCTTCACTTCATTGAAGATGAAGAAGGTACAATTTTTGCGGAGGGCATAGGTATAGCCGACCGCGTTGCGCCTGATAATAATACAGTCAGATGTCTTAAAGTTTCAGTAGAAAGACACTAAAGAATGGAGAGGATAATTTGACACCTAAAAAAAGCAAGGGAGTTTTCACCTACCTTATCGTTATTACCATTGCTGTTCTTTGCCTTGTTCTTATAAGCTCAAAGCTCAATGCCAATACCGATAAAACCGAGTATACTGAGATAATCAGTTACTTTGACAAGTACGATGTTTCATATTACGAGCTTGACCTCGGTACAGGCGAACTCACCTACAGGATCAAAGACGAAGATAAAGACAGGCATTATACGGTTCCAAACGTTAATATCTTCCTTGAGGACACAAAGGATTACCGTAAGAATTACAATGCCACACATGATACGCCTCTTGAACAGGACTATATCAAGATAACAGACAGAACATGGCTGTATTCGCTTATTCCTGTTATACTGACCATACTTCTCGGTATCGCTATACTGTACTTCATGATGAAGCAGGGCGGCGGCGGCGGAAAGTACGCAACCTTCGGCAAGGCAAACCTTAAAAACGGAGCAAGCGGACGAAAAGCTACTTTCAAGGACGTTGCAGGTGCTGACGAAGAGAAACAGGAGCTTATCGAGATAGTTGACTACCTCAAAAATCCTAAGAAATATACAGACCTCGGCGCAAAGGTGCCTAAGGGCGTACTCCTTCTTGGACCTCCCGGTACAGGTAAGACGCTTCTTGCCCGTGCAGTTGCAGGCGAGGCAGGCTGTCCGTTCTTCCCTATCTCGGGTTCTGATTTCGTGGAAATGTTCGTCGGTGTCGGTGCTTCACGTGTAAGAGACCTCTTCGAGCAGGCTAAGAAGCACGCTCCTGCTATCATATTCATTGATGAGATAGACGCTGTAGGACGTCATAGAGGCGCAGGTCTCGGCGGCGGACACGATGAGCGTGAGCAGACACTTAACCAGCTTCTTGTTGAAATGGACGGATTTACAGGCAACGATAGTGTTATCGTTCTTGCCGCTACAAACAGACGTGATATCCTCGATCCTGCGCTCCTTAGACCAGGTCGATTCGACAGACAGATAGTTGTAGGCTACCCTGATGTCAAGGGACGTGAGGAGATACTCCTCGTTCACTCAAAGAACAAGCCCCTTGGTCCTGACGTAGATATCAAGCGTATCGCAAGAACCACCCGTGGATTTACAGGTGCAGACCTCGAAAACGTTCTCAATGAAGCAGCTCTCCTTGCTGCAAGAAACGACAGACTCTCTATCACAGAGGCTGATATCGAGGAAGCTACTCTTAAAGTTATTGCAGGTCCTGAAAAGAAATCAAGGATCGTTACTCCCCGTGACAACTTCATTACCGCTTATCACGAAGCAGGTCATGCAGTTGCATCTTATAACCTCAAAACACAGGATAAGGTACATCAGGTAACCATAATCCAGCGAGGCATGGCAGCTGGTATGACTATATACCGTCCTGAAACAGACGATCAGCATCTTTCAAGAACTGCAATGTTCGAGAACATCATCTCTCTTCTCGGCGGACGCTGTGCAGAAGAGCTCTTTACAAATGATATCTGTACAGGTGCTTCAAACGATATCGAGCGTGCAACTTCAACTGCAAGAAAAATGGTCACAAAGTACGGTTTTTCAAGCAAGCTTGGTACTGTAGTTTACGGCTCTGATAATGACGAGGTATTCCTCGGCAAGGATTACGGTCATACAAAGAACTACAGCGAAACTGTAGCTGCTCAGATCGATGAGGAAGTAAAGTCTATCATCGACAAGGCATACGCAAATTGTCTTGAAATACTCAAGGCTAATGCAGATAAAATGCATCTCCTTGCTAAATATCTGCTCAAGTATGAAAAGATCGACGGTGACGACTTTGAAAAGCTTATGAGAAACGAGCTTATAGTTGACGTATCTGATATCCCGGACGAGATACCACCATACGAAAAGGCTGATATTGCTGAAAATGACAGCACTGTATAAGAAAATTATCCCGAAGAGCTGCTCTTCGGGATTTTCTTTGCTTTGTTGAAATCCCTGCTGATTTGTGATATAATATAAATCAGTGATAAAAAAATAACATTATCTGATCGGAGGTTTTCTTTTGGAATCACTTGATACGATATTATGTATTGCAGCAGCCGCTGCACTTGATGTTTGCATATTCGTTCTGCTTCTGACAGCCTACCGTGAGCGCAGGTCATCAAAGAAAACGTGGCATGAATTATCTCACGATATGGTACTGACCGAGCAGAACGTCACCTATGAATTAGGCTGCGACGAAGTTCTTATCGGGCGTCATGCCTCAGCGGATATCAGACTCCCCGACCTGTCTGTATCCAGATACCATGCTATGCTGACAGTTTCAAATGGCGTATGGACTATACATGACATGGGCTCCAAATCGGGACTCTTTGTAAACGGAAGTATGGTCCGCGAGGCTGTTCTGCACGAAAACGACCTCATTACTCTCGGCAACCGCCGACTGATTTTCAGAAAAAGGAGGTCTGAACGTGTACGCTAACCCTGTTGCATATGTTTTCTCATGCATTTTTGTACTTATAGCTCATATAGCTATGCTTCTGAACGTGTATTTCAACGGAAACTACACCGAAGTAAGAGATGTTGCAGTTCTCGGTGCAGCAGTTCTCATTCTGGATATTTCCTATTTTGTAGTGATACTGCTTTTCAAGCAGACATCATACGTTCTGGATTTTCTGCTGATACTTGTACTTAATATGAGCTTTATCTTCCAATCCTGCTTCGGAAAGGTAGGTTTTGACGTAAAGCACCTCATAACCTGTATCGTTTGCCTCGCTTCATGCAAGGCAGGCTATATCCTTTGCAGGAATCACAAGCTCCTACAGGACAAAAAGCCATATATCTACGGCGGAGTTATTTTTGTAATGCTCATAGTCCTTGTATTCACCAGTCCCGAGGATATGTGGATAAGGATAGGCAGCTTCGCAATACAGCCCTCAGAGTTCGCAAAGCCGCTGTTCATACTCGCCTGTGCTACATCTATTGCCGACCAGCAGAAGAAGCACAAGATACTTACTTTCAGTGTTGTCTATGAGAATCTCGCACTTTTAGCTCTTACAGCAATAGTATGCCTTATACAGGTAAAATCCCACGATTACGGAAGTCTCCCAACATTTTTAAGCATATTTGCCGCAGGATTTCTTCTCAGGATATGCTATCCAAAGGCTAAATTCTCAAAAAAGAAGCTTATAGGCGTTATAGCCCTTGTAATAGTATTCGTTCTTATCGGTTTAAAGTACGCTCCCGAGTACGTTCAGCACAGACTTCATGTTGACATATGGAGCGACAAGACAGGCGACGGCTATCAGCAATCACAGGCGCTTATCGCTATTGCCAAGGGCGGCTGGTTCGGCGTAGGTCCCGGAAAAGGCTTCCTTTCAAACGTATTCGCCTTTGAAAACGATATAGTATTTGCTACAATAAGCGAAGAATGGGGACTTATTTACGCACTTATGGCGATATTCGCTATTCTCGTCATGACCTCCGTTCCCCTTGTAAATCCCGCACGTTCATACTATCACGGTACAATATCAGCCTGTGTATGCGCGGCTCTTATAGTACAAATGGCGCTTAATATCTTTGGTTCATGTAATCTTATTCCCTTTACAGGTGTTACGATTCCGTTTATTTCCGCAGGAGGAAGCTCCCTCATGGTAAGCGGATTCATGGTTGGAATGCTTATGGCTGCACAGTCCCCTTCCTTCAAAGAACCAAAGCATAAGAAGAAAGAAGCGGACGTACCGACTTGGAGGTGGCAGGAATGAAGAGCATAAGAAGAACTCAGCGAATAATCAGCCTTATCATAATGCTTTTCATTGCAGGTATGGCGTTTCTTGTACTAAAAATAAACCACGAAGCAGATTTCTACATGATGAACTCCGACACACATCAGCTTGGCTTCGTTTATGACCGCAAGGGCGATGTACTCTTTGACGGCACAGGACAGGGCTCCTATCCCGATAATTATTTTCTCGACGTAGGCAACCTCATCGGTGATGACAAGGGACAAATGGAGAATACTCTTGTAGCACGCAATCTCCAGAAGCTTAACAACTACAGCTTCTCTGACGGACTGAAAAAACAGGGCGGAAAAGCCGCTATCTACACGACTCTCAACCATGAAGCCAACCGTGCTGTTTTCAATTCATTCGGCTATATGGAGGGCTGTGTATCGGCTTATAACTACAAAACAGGCGAAATCCTCGTCTGCACAAGTCTCCCCTCTCTTGACGTTACTAAGGGCTATGAGGGACTTGAAAATTTCAAATCAGGCACTCTCTTATCCAAGAATATGTACGGAACAGTTCCAGGTTCGACACAAAAGGTATCTACAGTTATTTCAGCTGTTGAAATAATGGGAAGTGCTCAGCTTTTTTCCAAAAGCTATACCTGCAACGGCAAATATACCAACAAGACAGGAAATGACATTGACTGCCATAACATTTACGGTCACGGTACTCAGAATATACAGGAAGCATTTGAAAACAGCTGTAACCCGTTCTTTGCACAGCTTATTGAGGACAATGATATGCCTCTTGAAAAGGTCAAGAAGCAGTATGAAAAAATGGGCTATGTTCTTAACGGCGGCAAGCCTACCTATATCGATATCAACGGTATACAGTGCGAGACAGCATCCACAACTCTCGAAAATTCCTACGAATTCCGCACACAGTGGGGCTGCATCGGTCAGGGCGATACCCTCGTAAGTCCGATTCAGCTCATGATGTGGCAGAGCGCCATTGCCAACGGTACAGGCAAAATGACTATGCCCTACCTCATCGACCATGTGACAGACCTTAACGGACACGAAAAAGAAAAAGCGAAAACTCACTACAGCGAAAAGCTTTTCTCCGAAAGCACAGCTTCAACTGTTAAACAGATAATGCTGACCAACGGCTCAGACAGATATGCATATCTGATAAACGGATATAAGGTCGGCGTAAAGAGCGGAACTGCTCAGGTAGACGAGGGCGCAAAGGAAAATTCGCTTCTTGTGGGCTTTGTTGACGATCCTTCATTCCCTATCGCATTCTGTATTCTTATCGAGGATAAAGACAGCGGATATCTCACCACAGAGCAAGTGGCGCAGGTGCTTCTTGATAATTTAAAAAACAATTATTGATGTCAAAACAAACAAATTATGGAAAACTCTTTGTGCATTTAAACAAAATTAATAAAATTCTATTGTATACTACGATTTATTATGGTATAATATAACCATAAACTTATGCTTTGTTTTTACAAAGCAAAAAGGAGGACCAATATGAAAACAACTATCACAGCTAAGAAAATGCAGATTCCAACAAACTTTACAGAGTATGCTGAAAAGAGAATCGACTCCCGTCTGGGAAAATTCTTTGGAGAGGACGCTGATGCAAAAATCGTAATTTCTGAGATCAAGACTCAGATAGTTCTTGAGCTCACAGTAAAATATAACAGCATTATTTTCCGTGCAGAAAGGTCTGCCGAGGACAAGTATGTTGCCCTCGATGACGCTATCGACAAGATAATCAGACAGATCCGCAAGAACAAGACCAAGGTCGAGAAGAAGCTTAAAGACGCTGCTTTCAAGGAGGCTTTCGCTTATCCTGTACCCGAGACAGTCGAGTATGAGGTTATCAAGCACAAGAAGTTCAAGATGAGACCTATGGACATCGACGAGGCTATCCTCCAGATGAATATGCTGGATCACGAGTTCTTTATGTTCACAAATGCAGAGACAGGTCTGATTAACGTAGTTTACAAGCGTGACGACGGAAACTACGCTGTACTTGAGCCTGACAACACTTAATTAATTATTGAAATAATATGCGGAACGTTATGTTCCGCATATTAAATTTATAAAGGAGTAAAGATCATGGACGATAATAAAAAATCAATAATCGAAAAAAGGATAAATAAAACAGGCGAAAACCTCAAAAAGAACAATATGGAATTCTACTACGCCGAAACAAGCGCCGATGTCTGTCCTATCGTTGAATCTCTCTTAAAAGAGGGCGACGTTATCACAAACGGCGGCACGATGACTATGGGCGAGATAGGACTCAAATCACTCCTTGAATCGCCAAAGTATAAATACCTTGACCGCGCAAAGGTAAATACTCCCGAGGAAGTAGTGGAGCTCTACAGAAAAGCCTTTTTTGCAGATGTGTATATTTCAAGCTCAAACGCTATCACCGAGGACGGCGTTCTTTATAATGTTGACGGCAACAGCAACCGTATCGCCGCAATAGCTTTCGGACCAAAGTCTGTTATCATTATCGCAGGCTACAATAAAATAGTTAAAGACCTCAAGGAAGCAGAGCTCCGTGTTAAGCGCGAGGCTGCACCGCCTAACTGCGTCCGTCTCAACTGTGATACCTACTGTAAGGAAAAGGGCGAATGCGTCTCTCTTACAAAGTCGGGCTCTCAGATGTATGACGGCTGCGGCAGTGACGGCAGAATATGCTGTAATTATCTTATCTCAGCACATCAGCGCCATAAGGGGCGTATCAAGGTCATTATCGTCGGCGAGGAGCTGGGCTATTAATATATGAACGATACTGCCCTTGCTATCTGCCGAACAGCAGGCTATTTCGTCATATACGCCTTTTTAGGCTGGTGCCTTGAAGTCGTTTATCAGGCTGTAGAACATGGCAGGTTCATAAACCGCGGCTTTCTCAACGGTCCGTATTGTCCTATATACGGCTTTGGGGTGATACTCGTCTGTTTCGCCCTTGAACCTATCAAGGAGAACATTGTTGTTCTTTATGTTGGCTCTGTTCTGCTGACAACGTTCCTTGAACTTATTACAGGCTTTCTGCTGGAAAAGTTTTTTTCGCAGAAATGGTGGGATTACTCAGGTGAACGTTTCAACCTCAAAGGATATATATGTCTTAAATTCTCCCTTCTATGGGGAGTCGCCTGCCTTGTGACCGTCAGACTTATACACCCTCTTACTGTTAAATTTGTCCGCGATATCCCCTCTGCCTTCGGTATCGTTATCTTAACGGTGATACTTATAGGTTTCATCAGCGATACTATAATCACTGTTGCGGCAATAATCCATATCAAGCAAAGACTTGTGGTTCTTGAAGGAATATCCGCTGAAATGAGAAAGATATCAGATAAAACAGGCGAAAAGATCTTTACGGGTGTAGAACACGTCATGGACAAGAAAAGTGAGCTCGATGAACGCAATGCAGAATACAGACAAAAGCTCGAAGAGCTCAGGGATAAGTACAAATCGATCCATGAGAAACGAAGCTTTACTCTTAAACGTCTTTCCATGGCATTCCCTCAGCTTGATATCATAAACATTAAAAGCTTTAAGGAACAGCTCGAGGAGCTCCGTAAAAACAAACATTGAATTAACAAGGGACTTTTTTTGCAAAGTCCCTTGTTATTTTACATAAAAATTTGCATTCTTAAACTTCAAAAAAGTATTTGACAAAGTACAAAATGTATGATATACTATACAAAGAAGCAAATCGCTTTAAAGCTCAAAAGCTTAAAAGCGTTACAGTTTACTTTGTGAAAGAGGGATAAATATGAAAGAGATATCTAAGCTGATGAATTACAGATCAGATGTGAGAGTTGTAGACGCTACTCTCCGCGACGGAGGACTTGTAAACGATTTCAGATTTTCTGATGAGTTCGTAAGAGACCTTTACCTGTCCAATATCAAGGCAGGCGTTGATTATATGGAGTTCGGCTACAGAGCTGACAAGGAAATGTTCAAAGTCGAGGATTTTGGTCCATGCAAGTTCTGCGACGATGAGTATATCCGCTCTATAGTTGGCGAGAACCACACTGACCTCAAAATAGCCATCATGGCTGACGTAGGACGCTGCAACTATAAGCAGGACATCGTTGAGCGTGAGAACTCCCCTGTTGACCTTATCCGTGTTGCAACATACCTTCACCAGATACCAACTGCTGTTGATATGATAGAAGACGCTAAGAAGAAGGGCTATGAAGTTACCTGCAATATCATGGCAATATCAAATGCCCAGGAGGGCGACCTTAAAGTAGCTCTTGACATTCTCGGACAGTCCCCTGTTGATGTATTCTATATCGTTGACAGCTTCGGAGCACTCTACCCCGAGCAGCTGGCACGGATAGCAAACCTTTACCTTGAAGCAGCAGACAAATACGGCAAAAAGGTCGGTATCCACGCTCACAACAATCAGCAGCTTGCTTTTGCAAATACAATTGAAGCTGTTGGCGACGGTGTTGACTGGCTTGACGCTACATACTCATCAATGGGCAGAGGCGCAGGCAACTGCGCAATGGAGCTTCTTCTCGGTTTCCTCAAAAATCCAAAGTACAACGTATATCCTGTATTCCAGTTCATTGAGAAACACATGGAAAAGCTCCGCGAGGAAGGCGCTGTATGGGGCTATGATCTCCAGTATCTCCTCACAGGTCTTTTCAATCAGCACCCAAGAACAGCTATCCAGTTCACAAAGGATAAGCGTAAGGACTTCGCTGAATTCTACAAGGAGATAATCTCACAGGAATAATAAAAACAATGCCCGAAAGCAAAAGCTTTCGGGCATTTAATTTTATCAGAATGTGAGCTGATTACTGTCACCGAGCTCCTTAGCAGGCTTGCCTGCGGCAGGAACGCTCTTTGAACGGTATTTTTCAAGCTCAGGAAGCTCCTCAGGAGCTATAAGCGAAGCCGATGAAAGCAAAGCTTTTCTTCTGAGAGTTATGACCTGTACACCCTGTGAATCTCTTGTAGACTTGGGCAGTATCATTCCTGTATTGAATACAAGGGCATGACCGCTGGTAGTCCTGAGAAGTATATCGCTGTCCTCTGCAATGAATATTGCAGCCACCAGTGGTGATTTTTCGGAATAAGCCTTTGCAAGCTTTTTGCGGTTAGTCTTGGTCTCATAGGATTTCAGCGGCACCTTTGCTGCCTTGCCGTTTTCAAAGAAGAATATGACATATCCGCTGTAATCAACAGTGGGGACTACCATTTTAAGGCTCTCGCCCTCGTCGAAGCTGAGCTTTGCAGGGATATAATCGCCCATAACGCTTGCCTTTGTATCATCAAAGGCGCTTGCTCTTGATTTGTATGCCTGAGCCTTATCCGAGAAGAACACAAGCTCTGTCTTATTGGTAGCCTCAAAGCTCTGGCTGATGAAATCTCCCTCCTTGAGCTTCTGATCGTTGCTCATACGGAGAGACTGAGGAGTTATCTTCTTGAAGTAGCCGCTGTCGGAAACAAAGATATTAACAGGATAATCAGGAGTATCATCAATCTCCTCGGCTTCCTCAACGTCAGCCTGATAGTAGAACATAGTCTTTCTTGGCTGAGCATAGTTCTTGATAACGTCGCGGAGCTCATTAATGATTATCTTGCGTATCTTCTTCTTGTCACGAAGAATATCCTCCATTTCCTCGATATCCTTTTTGAGCTGGTCGACCTCCTCGATACGGCGGAGAATATACTGCTTATTGATATTGCGGAGCTTTATCTCTGCAACATATTCAGCCTGTATCTCGTCAATACCGAAGCCTATCATAAGGTTCGGCACAACGTCCGCTTCGTTTTCGGTCTCGCGGATTATCTTTATAGCCTTGTCAATATCGAGAAGTATCTTCGAGAGAGCCTCCAGCAAATGGAGCTTCTCCTTTTTCTTTTGCAGATCATAGTATGTCCTGCGCTGAACGCACTCCTCACGGAAAGCAGTCCACTCGAGAAGTATCTCGCGAACTCCCATTACCTTTGGAGTGCCTGCAATAAGTATATTGAAGTTGCATGGGTAGCTGTCCTGTAACGGAGTAAGACGATAAAGCTTCTGCATGAGCTTATCGGGATCGGTTCCGCGCTTCAGGTCGATAGCGATTTTTAGTCCGTCGATATCAGTTTCGTCACGGATATATGATATCTCTCTTATCTTGCCCTGCTTAACAAGGTCGATTATCTTCTCGATAATAGCCTCGATAGTGGTCGTATAAGGTATCTCAGTTACCTCTATGCAGTTAGCGCTCTTATCATAGCTGTACTTTGAACGTACCTTTATACTGCCGCGTCCTGTTTCATAGACCTTGTTCAGCTCTGCTTCATCATAGAGCATAAGTCCGCCGCCCGGGAAATCAGGACCTTTCAGTGTACTGATTATATCATGCTCGGGATCCTTCATGAGAGCTATAGTAGTCTCGCATACCTCCTCAAGGTTGAACGGACACACATTGCTTGCCATTGATACGGCAATACCTGTATTTGAGTTTACAAGGACTGTCGGGAATGTTGCAGGGAGCAAAGTAGGCTCCTGCATGGTATTATCGTAGTTAGGTACGAAATCTATAGTCTCCTTGTCGATATCTCGGAAGAGCTCGTTGCATATCTTTTCAAGCTTTACCTCAGTATATCGCGGAGCGGCAAAATGCATCTTGCTTGAATACTGCTTGCCGAAGTTGCCCTTGCTGTCAATATAAGGGTGCAAAAGAGCCTCATTTCCTCGCGTCATACGGACAAGAGTCTCATATATAGCCTGATCACCGTGAGGATTGAGCTTCATGGTCTCACCGACAACGTTAGCAGACTTTGAACGCTCCTTATCAGGACTGAGCAGTCCCCTCTTGTACATCATATAGAGAAGCTTTCTGTGTGAGGGCTTGAAGCCGTCTATCTCAGGAAGTGCACGGGAGATGATAACGCTCATGGCATAAGGCATATAGTTCTTTTTCAGCGTATCTGTAATCTTTTCATCAACAACGCTTCCCGAGCCCTCTATATAAGCTTCATGCTTGAAAACAGGCTGCTTATTGGGAGTTTCCTTTTTCCTTGGCATTTATTCTTCTCCTTCTTTACGTCTTTCGCTCTTTTTCAGAAGCTTTTCGGGATCCTTTACATAAGACCTTACAACACTGCCGCAGTCTCGGCAGATAGTATGATACAGCGATGTGGAGCGCATAAGGCTGTCAGCACTGTAAACAGCTCCGTAAAAGTTCTGATATCCTGTTATAAATTCATTTCCGCCGCAGAAACGGCATTTTGTCATTCTGATCTTTTTCATAGGACAGCTCCTTAGCTTATATCCGCAAGCTCAAGATAATCTGCGCCGTATTCTGAGATATAGTCCTTACGTCCCTGCAGGTCGTCACCGAGAAGCATCTCGAATACCTCTGCGGACTCCGTGATATCATCGGCAGTTACCTTGATAAGACGTCTTGTATCGGGATTCATAGTTGTAAGGCTCATCATGTCGGGCTCGTTCTCACCGAGACCTTTCGAGCGCTGTATAGTGTGCTTTTTATCGCCTATCATTTCAAGGATCCTCTGCTTTTCCTGCTCTGTATAGGCAAAATAAGTCTTTTCCTTTGTGTTTATCTCGAAGAGCGGAGACTCCGCGATATAAACATATCCCTGCTCGATAAGAGTAGGTGTGAGCCTATAGAGCATGGTAAGAATAAGAGTTCTTATCTGGAAACCGTCAACGTCAGCATCGGTACAGATAACTATCTTGCTCCAGCGGAAGTTGTTGATATCAAAGTTGGAAAGCTCCTTGTTAGCCTTGGTGGTAACTTCAACTCCGCAGCCGAGGACTTTGATAAGATCGGTGATTATCTCACTCTTGAATATTTTTGAATACTCAGCTTTAAGGCAGTTGAGTATCTTACCGCGGACAGGGATAATAGCCTGAAACTCTGCATTTCTGGCAAGCTTTACAGAACCGAGAGCCGAATCACCCTCCACGATGTAAATTTCGCGGCGTGAAACGTCCTTTGTACGGCAGTCAACGAACTTCTCAACCATATTGGCAAGGTCGATAGTGCCTGTAAGCTTTTTCTTTACGTTGAGACGAACCTTTTCTGCGTTTTCACGGCTTCTCTTGTTTATAAGTATCTGCTCGGCTATCTTCTGGGCTTCATCTGGATTCTCAATGAAATATACCTCCAGCTGATGACGGAGGAACTCAGTCATAGCCTCACGGATAAATTTATTGGTTATAGCCTTTTTAGTCTGGTTTTCATATGAAGTCTGAGTTGAGAATGAGGAAGAAACAAGTATGAGACACTCCTCAACATCGGCATAGGTTATCTTGCCCTCGTTTTTCTGATAGCCGTTTATGGACTTGATATAGCTGTCTATCTGAGCTACAAAGGCACGCTTTACAGCGTCCTCAGGAGAGCCGCCGTGCTCAAGGAAGCTTGAATTATGATAATACTCAGTGAGCTTGAATTTATTTGAGAATGTAACAGCAACGTCCAGCTTTACCTTGTATTCAGGCTTGTCCTCACGGTCACGTCCGCGTTTTTCGGCAGTCCAGTGCTGTATCGAGGTCAGATTCTTGTCCGCAGAAAGCTCTGTAACGTAATCTGTAATACCGTTTTCATAGATAAACTCCTGCTCGTTAAAGCCGCCTGCCTCATTCTCAGAGCGGAATACAAACAGGATATTAGGGTTTACAACTGCCTGACGTTTAAGGATATCGCAGAAATATTCATCGGATACATCTATATCTGTGAAAACTTCAAGGTCAGGACGCCAGCGAGTCTTTGTACCTGTCTGCTTTTTCTTGCAGGGCTCCTTTTTCAGACCGCCTACATTATCGCCCTTTTCAAAGTGCAGATTGTACTTGAAGCCGTCTCGAACTACCTCGACGTCCATGAACTCAGAGGCAAACTGCGTTGCACAGAGTCCCAGACCGTTAAGTCCGAGTGAGTATTCATAGGATTCAGCAGAATCGTCATACTTACCGCCTGCGTAAAGCTCGCAGTAGACAAGCTCCCAGTTATACCTTTTTTCGTTATTGTTAAAGTCAACAGGACAGCCGCGTCCGAAATCCTCTACCTCGATATCGTGGTTCCTGTAGTGAGTAATGACTATTTTATTACCATACCCCTCACGGGCTTCGTCAATGGAGTTTGAGATGACCTCAAAAATCGAGTGCTCACAGCCGTCTAAGCCGTCAGAGCCGAATATAACCGCAGGACGCTTACGAACCTTGTCCGCGCCCTTTAGCATTGTAATACTTTCATTGCCGTAGTCTTGTTTCTTAGCCATAATCCTCTGCCTTTCGGTCACGTTTTAATGCATACAAATGTTATTATATCATATAATTTTCAAAAAAGCAAGTCCGCATCAATAATTTCCCGATATACTGAAAAAAGCAGCCACAAAGACTGCTTTTCAGATTAGTATAGGGTTAGGAAAGAAGCTCCTCATATTCCTTTTCCTTAAAGCCTACAAGGACTTTCTTGCCGTCAACAAGTATAGGTCTCTTAACGAGCATACCGTCTGTGGCAAGGAGCTTTATCTGCTCGTCATCGGTCATTTCAGGAAGCTTATTTTTCAGCTCCATAGATTTATAGAGCAGACCGCTGGTGTTGAAGAACTTCTTTAGCGGAAGTCCGCTGTTTTTGTACCATTCTCTAAGCTCAGCCTCTGAGGGATTATTCTCCTTGATGTCTCTAAGCTCATAGGATACGCCCTTATCATCGAGCCATTTCTTTGCCTTCTGGCAGGTAGTGCACTTCGGATAGCAAATGAATTTCATATCAATTCTCCTTTTAGGTCTAAAATAATTTTAATATATTATACCACATCGGCACTTATTATGCAATAAAAAAACAGCCGACTGTATGCCGGCTGTTTTGATACTATTAATTAATAGAAGTGGTTACTGTAACCGTCACCCCAGAAACCAATGTAACCCTGAGTAAAGGATCCATTTTCCTTGAAGTAAAGTGTAACCGCGTCCTTCACGCTCTGTGTAACGTGAGAACTGTATGTGTTTAAGTTTGCGTATGTACTTGAACCCGAGAACTGGTACGGCTGTGTGATTACACCGTAAATCGTATTCGGGAACTTAGGAGAAGAAACTCTATTCATAATCACTTCTACTACCTTTGCCTTATCCTCAGTACAGATCCAATTGCAGCCTGCTTCGTGTGCAACAGCGTTGCAAAGGAGTATGTACTCTTCATCGGTTATAGGCAATGAGTCCTCTTCTGTTTCAACATCGATCACTACAGGCTCTGTTACAGGCTCAACATAAGTCTCTGTTGTTTCCTGCGGAGCTTCGGTTGTTGGTTCAACGTATTCTTCTGCAGCAATTGTTGTTTCTACCATCGTGGTCGTGGTGGTAGCAGTCGTTGTTGTTGTCATCAATGTTGTTGTAACTACAGGCTTTGCAGTAGTTACCTTAACTGCCTCTGTAGCTCTTGCTACTATTGCAGCAGTTGTAGATGCCTGCGTAGCAGGCTGTGTGATTGCAGCCGGCGCATGAGCCGGTGCGGGCACCGATCTTGAAATCTGAGCAGCTGTTGTAGCTACCTCTATACCGTACAGTGAAGTTGTGCCTTCCTGTGCAGCATTTGTTTTTTTGCTTGCAGCCGTCGACTTTTCGACTGTATAAGATTTCTTGGTGGTTGTTCCTTTGTTTGCAGTTGCCTTTTCGGTCATTACTGAAAGCTCAGCCGCTGTATTTGAAACAGCGCTCATAGCGTTTGCCACTGTGCCCTCCGCACTAACTATATCAGATGTACTTACGGTCGAAGATGTAAGATATGCAACTCCGATTCCTCCGCCCAAAACTGAAGCAACTACTCCGCATGCTAACGCTGCGGCTTTGAGATTACCCATCAACTCATCCTTTCCTGAAAAAGTGTTTTCAATTTTTTCGGGCTGTTGATATGATAACACATCTTCCTCGAAATGGCAATACTTTTAGGATTTTTTCCATTTTGTGGCCAATATTTTCCACGGTATTTATTGACTCGGAGTAAATGTGCACATATTATATGGAGATTCAATGGACTATTTGTAAATAAAATATTAATAACAATTCAGTTTTAACTGCGTTTTGTTACAAAACAGTAACAAGAAGGCTTCTTTTTCTGTATATCAGAGTAAAATTAAACTCTCTGTTTTACGCTGTTTTCGCCATTTCGCGACATTTTACAAGCGTAATTTTGGTAACTGAACAGTTACAAACAACTCTTGTAAAAATATACAGAGAGCTATTGCAAATGTCAGCGTTTAATGCTATAATAATATAGTATAAACAAATTCATAGGAGAAACAATATGGACAAGACTTATTATACTAATCAAATAAACTCTGTAATCGCAGAAGTAAAAAAAGCCGTTATCGGCAAGGACGCTATAATCGTTAAGGCACTGCTTGCTATGCTGTGTAAGGGGCATATCCTGATCGAGGATATCCCGGGCGTTGGCAAAACTACTCTTGCACTTGCTTTTTCAAAGGCACTTTCTCTTGAACACAACCGTATGCAGTTCACTCCCGATGTACTTCCCTCGGACGTTACAGGTTTTTCCGTTTATAATAAGAGCAACGGAAAATTCGAGTTCCGCCCCGGCGTTGCGTTCTGCAATCTCTTCCTCGCTGATGAGATAAACCGTACATCAAGCAAGACTCAGTCTGCTCTTCTTGAGCTCATGGAAGAAAAGAGCATTACCGTTGACGGTAATACATATAAGCTCCCTGAGCCGTATACCGTAATCGCTACTCAGAATCCTATCGGCTCGGCAGGTACTCATAATCTTCCCGATTCACAGCTTGACCGTTTCATGATAAAGCTCAGCATGGGCTATCCTGATTTCAGTGGTGAGGTCTCTATCCTTAAAGCTAAGCACAACGACAATCCGCTTGAGAATGTAAAGCCTGTTGCGGACGCAAGCTTTATTACCGAGCTTCAGGAATATATTTCCAATATTTATATCGACGACAGGATCTACGAGTATATCGTTTCTATATCTGCCGCTACACGTAAGCACCCTATGCTGAAGCTTGGCGTCAGCCCCCGTGGTACGTTGGCTCTTATGCAGCTCTCAAAGGGTATCGCAGTAGCTATGGGACGTGACTATGTTATCCCCGAAGATATCTCATATATCTGCAACGATGTATTTGAGCACCGTATAATGCTCAATTCAAAGGCAAAGCTCTCGGATACATCTGCTTCTGATATAATCACGGAAATCCTCAGAACAGTTCCTGTTCCGGGTATCGGCGAAAAGTAAGGCGGCGGCATGATACTCACAAAGCTGCTGTTCATCGCTCTGATAATCATATGTGCACTCTTCTATATACTATATATATGGGACTTTGCACTTGTACTTCTTATCGTAATGATAGCCTTGCCTATCATTATGTTTGTCACAACTTTAATAACAAAGCGCAGCATAAAGGTCGAATTTGCCGTAAAGGACAAAAACGCTGTTAAGTCAAAGGACTTCCCTGTTCAGCTGGTCGTTACCAACAAGAGCATTTTCCCTATCGGTAAGGCTGAGGCAAAGGTAGAATACTACAACACATTCAGCAATGATATTTCTTCCTTTGACCTGTTTCTGCCCATACAGCCGAGAAATTCACAGCGCGTGACATTTCAGCTGAACTCCAAGTTCTGCGGTACTATTAAAATAAGAACACTGTATCTCAATATTTACGATCCGCTGAGGATATTCAAATTCAAGGCGGCAAGCAATGTACATACAGAAGTCACTATCATGCCTGAAGGTCATGATATCGGCGGTGTCGTTCATTACAGTGACCGTGTGAACGAGGAAAGCGATCTTTTCTCAGAACACCGCGCAGGCGACGATCCGTCGGAGGTTTTTGATCTCCGTGAATACAACGTAGGAGACAAGCTCAACCGCATACACTGGAAGCTCAGCTCAAAAAAGGACGACTTTATCGTAAAGGATTACAGTCTCCCGATAGATGTTCCTTGTATGCTGTTCCTTGACCTGAAATGCTATTCGGAGAATAATGTTGCCCTGCCTGTGATAGATACTCTTATCGAAACATTTCTTTCTATCTCGCAGTTCCTGCTGGACAACGAAAGATGTCACTCGGCAGTATTCTTCAATGCTTCGCAGAATCGCTTTGCAGAGTACAGCATAACAAGCTCCGCAGACCTTTCGGCAGTTGTCAAGGCGCTTATATCTTCGGTAGATTGCACTCGCGTCTGTCAGAAGCCTGATGTTTATTTTACGGAGAATGATGGTCTCTCCTTTGCTTCATTTACATATATAAGCTCTGCTTTTGACGAAAAGCTGCTTGACAGTATTGACGAGGAGGTCGAAGCCGACCTCAAGAACGCTGTAATAATCATTGACGATATCGAAAAAACCGCTTCTTTAGGCGGCGGTTATTCTTCACTTAACGTTATACCTGTCGTAGTCGGCAGAATATCTGCCTCAATAAAGGATTTAGATATATAATGAAAAGAAAGAACATACAAAACACTAACGGCATTAATATAAGCGACAGCATAGTAATGTCCGTAAAACAAAAACACCCGAGCATGAGAAAATTCTATGCGGCAGCTATTACTATTATCGGTATGCTGTCCGTTATAATGTCTTTTCTCGGAATGTTCCATTTCCGCTATAATAAGAGCACAGTAATTGCTGCGTTTTTCTGCTTTGCAGCGTTTCATATACTTATTGCGCTTAAAGGCGGAAAGGCTCTCGGAGCATATTTGCTGTCGGTGCTGGGATTCTTGTTTTTTGCGTATCGGAAATCGAAAAAAATAGTTCTCGGCTTTAAGTTCGTATACAATATTATATATAAGGAAGCTTTTGATTCAAAGCTCAACTATTATAAGGCTTTGAAGAAGACGCTTGAAGTTACATCTGTAACAACACTTTTTGTCTTCTATATATGGCTTCTTGCTATTGTGCTATGCTATTTCACCATTTGCAGACCAAACCCTGTTCTGCCCCTTATGGTGACCTTCCCCATACTCGAAATAGGCTTGTACAACGGTATAAAAATGCCTGTATTCTGGGGAATCATGTGCATCTCGTACTGGCTTGCCATACTTGCTATGTCAACTATTGACGTCGGCGAATATTCAGGCGGACAAAGCGGATTCGTCCGAAAAAACAATTTGTTCTTCCCCAAGCGGCACATGAAGCTAAAGGTAACGGAGCGCTGCGGTATGTTCGTTATCGCTTCTGTTATGATAGTGGCTGTTCTTGCAAACTGCTACCTTAATATCACACATTATAAAAGAAGTGATTCTATAAATGAGAAGCGCCGTGATATTACAGACGCTGTAGAAAACTTCTCTTTCCATAATCTTGGTGAAAGTATCGCAAATCTGACTAACGCTTTCGGTTTCAACCTTGATTATGAGAACCACAAGCTCGGAACCAGCGACCATGTACGCTACAAGAACGTAACCGACCTTACAGTTACTATCGAAAAGCCGATATCAGGAGCCTTATACCTAAAAAACGAAATACGTGCCCTTTATCACGACAACGAATGGTTCGAGCTCCCGTCGTCAAAATACAAGGACAAGATGTTCGATGATTTTAAGGAATACGGCATTTCGCCCCAGAACTTCCCTGCTATCTTCGGACAGTACATAAAAAGAAAAGACGACAAGAACACTATCTGGATAAAAAACAGTCCAAGAAAAAAGCGCCGTGTATACTCTCCATATGGAGTTGAGGATTTCGGCAAGATAAAATACGAAAATGATACCCTTATTTTCCCTGAAACTGAGAAAAAGAGCGAGACCTCATACAAATTCGTTCCTACAAATCCCGATAATATCGAGGTCCTGCTGGGTGAAGGCATGGACGTATTTTTCAGCAAGGGCAAAAACGGCGAATTCACTTTAAACGCAGCGAATAACGCCATTTCCTCTCCAAACAGAACTGTTTTCTCGGCTTCGGGCATAACAGATACAAAGTGGAAGGACAATGTCATCAAATACTGCAAGGATAACGACCTTTTCGACTATGAAGACTATTTCAACATAGATTATGAGCTTCCTGCTGATACCTCCTATCTTTATGAGCACGGCAATATAATCATGGCTGAGCTTCTGGAGAGCAGTTATAAAAAGTTCGTTTACGAAAACTACCTCGATGTTCCTCAGAATAAGGACATGGAAGAAGTCAGAGAGGCTTACAGCGACCTTGTAGATGTTGAACATGATAACACGCCAGAAGAAATATTTGAAATACTCAATAACATAAGAGTAAAAATGGCGGCTACCAGCACATATACACTTGAACCCGGTGTAACACCTGCCTCACGCGACTTTGTAAAGACATTCCTGCTTGAAACACATAAGGGTTACTGTACTCATTACGCTTCGTCAGGTGTTATACTTGCAAGAATGGCAGGTATCCCTGCCCGTTACGCTACAGGATATATCCTTGTGGAAAACGACATAAAGGGCGGCAAAGTAAACAATGACAATTCAATAACAATTGACGTCAAGGACAACAGGAGCCACGCATGGGCTGAGGTCTATATCGACGGCGTTGGCTGGATACCATATGAGTTTACCGCAGGCTACAGTCAGCAGGATGTACCTCCTGAGCCTACAAAGCCTACTGAGTCAACAACAACTCAGTCCGGTTCAACAACCACAACAACTAATACTTCCCTATCGAGTACAACAAAGAATACCGCGCTCACCTCATCACATACAACAACTACCGCAACAGGCACAGATGTTACTGCAACGACTGTTGTAAAGGGCGGTAAGGGCGGCAAGGGTATACATATCCCCGGATTCTTAAAGGATATCTTTGCTATTGTACTGTTTATCGCTGCGATAGTAATGCTGATACGCATCAGAAGATCTTTTATACTTAATATGCGGGAAAAGCACTTCAAAAACGGCGATACCCGAACACGTATAAGATATATGTATTCATATGCGGAGAAGCTTCTTGCTGAGCTGAATCTCAGAAGCGAATACGGAAATTATAAACAGTTCGCTGCCGATGTCGAAAAATGGCACGGTGATATCTACTTTGAAAAGGGCGGTTTTGAAAAGGTCACAGATATCGCACTGGGAGCAGCCTTCAATAATGAGACTCCAAGTGAAGATGATATTAAAAAATGTGAGAAAATACTGACCGACCTTGCAGATTCTATTTATCAGAAAGCCGATAAATACCAGAAATTCAGGCTTATGTATTTCAAAGTCCTTGTAAAGGGGGAATAATATGAAGATAGACAACACAGGATATATCGTCAAGGGCATACTTCTTGCAGTATGCGGCGTATGCTTTGCATTCTTCCCTAATGTTATCTCATGGACGTTCTATATCATAGGCGGAATAATCGTCGCAGGAAGCGTCCTGACAGGACTCGGCGGTATTACACAGGGAGACGGTTCGCTTCTCCCTGTCGGCGGTATAGGCGCAGCAATAGGACTTTTCATCATGTGTCTCCCGAAGGTCATAAGCGCTCATATATCAATTATTGTAGGTTTTATCATACTTATAATCGCAATTGTTCAGATCATAAAGGCGCTGACCAAGGAAATGAAAAAGGGCTTTAAGATATTCCAGTTGGTTTTCGGAATTATTCTTCTTATCGGTTCGGTATTTCTCATTTTTGATCCATTCAAGGGCGGAAATATTATCCGTATCATCGTCGGTATAATCCTGATAGGCTATGCTTTGTTCAACTTCTATGTGGCTTATGTCATCAATGAACGCAACGGCGGAGTTGTTAGCAATACATCAGCTGCTAAGAAATATGACGATATAATTGATACAGTCGGTCATGATGTACCTGATAATGATAATACACCGAAGCTTCAATAAACAAAAAGAACTGCTGAGAGATCGGCAGTTCTTTTTTTTTTCGCAAAAGCTTAATAAAGCTTTGACAAATCAATGATTTTATGATACAATTATATTCGATGTTTTCTCAAAAGTACCTTTATAAAGCTTTTTTATGCCGTGCATTTGAGATAAAGAAAAATATATAAAGATTTGTACCACTGAAATAACAAGCTTAATTTATTGTGTTCAGCTTAAATTATATTATTGTGAAATTTGGTATTGCAATTTCATTTATATAGTGATATAATATTTATATAGTTTACTATGAATAAGAATAAGGTAGGATTTGCTTATGAAAATACAGCAGCTCGAATATGTTATTGCCGTTGCAAGAGAAGGCAGTATTACAAAGGCAGCTAAGAAGCTTTATCAGGCTCAGCCTAATATAAGTATCGCCCTGAAAGAGCTTGAGGCTTCTCTGGGTATACAGATATTCAACCGCTCTCCCAACGGTATGATACTAACTCCCGAGGGTGAGGAGTTCCTTGCACGCGCTCAGACTATCGTTGACGAAATGCAGAGCCTCGAAAGAGACTATGCTCAGACTCCTGATAACGAAATGAAGCTCAAGGTCGCTGCTGCCCGCTCGACCTACGCAACTGCGGCTATTGGAAAATTTATCAGCAAATACATCGACAAGACCGATAAGATCGAAGTTCATGTCATGGAAACAAGCACTGCTAAGGTCCTCGAGGATATCTGCGCAGGCAAATACGATGTCGGCTTTATCCGCGTTCCGAGCACATATGCGGAAATGATTGAAAGCCGTCTTAAAGCCCGTAATCTTGTAGGCAGAACGATTATGGAGTTCCCTCTCCAGATAGTAATGAGCGACAAGCACCCTCTTGCTAAATACGATGATGTTCCCTATGAGCTTCTTTCAGAATATCCCGAGATAATCCACGGTGATGACGAGCCTGAAATGGTTCGCCGTGCTGCTATCAATCAGGATTACGACGAAAAGCGCTCTACAAAGCGTATCCTTATCTACGACAGAGGTACACAGATAAGTATGCTCAAGACTGTAAAGAACGCTTATATGTGGGTTGCTCCCATGTCTCAGAGCATTCTCAGATTCAACGAGCTTGTTACAAGAAAATGTTCATACGCGAACAATCTTAACCGCGATATGATAATCTACCGCAAAGCAAGCGAAAACAACGCTCTTGTTTCGGACTGTATAAGAACCGTTTATGAATACGCAGACAAAATAGAAGGTCTGGAAATATAAAATAAATACCCCGATCAGACGCCTATCCGTCTTTGATCGGGGATTTTTTGCGAAAAAAAAGAATGAGAGCCATTAGGGGGGAGGTTCTCATTCTTAATAAGGGGATATGAGATTGTCATTTATGAAAGAATGACTTTCCATATGTTATTATAGCATAGTGCAATACTTATTGCAAATATAAATAATTAATTGCAGTATATAGATTGTTGATAAGTAATATTTAAGTATATATTTCCAAAATGTAATTATTTATAAAAAAGCCCTCGGTGCTGCCGAGGGCTTTGATGTCAGTCAGCCATGAATACCTCAAAAGCTTTATATGCCATGTAGGTATCAAGCTTTGATACTATCTCATACGGAGCGTGCATTGAAAGCACAGGAACTCCCAAATCGATAGTGTCAACGTTAAGGTTAGCGATATAAGCAGCTACTGTGCCTCCGCCACCCTCGTCTACCTTGCCAAGCTCGCCTGTCTGCCAGATAACATTCTTTGAATCCATAAGGCGTCTGATACGTCCTGTGAACTCAGCAGAAGCATCTGATGTGCCAGCCTTGCCGCGGGCGCCTGTATACTTTGTAACAACTACGCCGTGGTTAATATATGCGCTGTTATTGCGCTCGTTGACCTCTGGGAATGTAGGATCGTATGCAGCGTTTACGTCAGCAGATAAGCACTGTGAAGCAGAAAGGACTGTTCTTGCATCGCTGCCCAGATTTTCAGCAATATCTGCTACGAAATATTCAAGATATGCAGAGCGGAGACCTGTGTTTCCGTCGCTGCCTGTTTCTTCCTTGTCGGTAAGTATAGTAACTACTGTATGCTTTGGCTTCTTGCACTCAGCTGTAGCTACAAGTGCAGGATATGCGCATACCTTGTCGTCGTGACCGTAAGCACCTATCATGCTTCTGTCAAAACCGATATCCTTTGCCTTGAATGCAGGAACTGCTTCAAGCTCTGATGATATAAAGTCAGCCTCTGTGATGCCGTACTTCTCAAAGAGGATATTCATTATATTGAGCTTTACAGAGCCGCTCTCCTCGTCGTCCTTGAACGGACGTGAGCCGATCACTATGTTGAGCTGCTCGCCTGTGATACCCTTAGCAAGAGGCTTCTGCATCTGTGCTGCTGCAAGGTGCGGCAGAAGATCTGTTACGCAGAATACAGGATCACTGTCGTCCTCGCCGATATTTACAGGAACGCTTGTACCGTCAGCCTTGATAACTACGCCGTGAAGCGCAAGCGGAATGGTGGTCCACTGGTACTTCTTGATACCGCCGTAGTAATGAGTCTTGAAAAGAGCCATCTCTGTGTCCTCATACAGCGGATTCTGCTTGAGGTCAAGTCTTGGGGAATCAATATGAGCTGCACAAAGTCTTACGCCCTCTGTGATAGGCGCTGTACCGATTACAGCCGCAAGAACAGACTTGCCGCGGTTGTTGCGGTATATCTTATCACCTGCTTTAAGCTTCATGCCTGCCTTGAATTCAACAAAGCCCTTCTTTTTAAGTAGCTCTATAGAATATATAACTGCTTCACGCTCTATCTTTGCCTTGTTCATGAAGTCCTTGTAGCCTTCGCAGAATTTATCGCAGGCTTTTATATCCTTGTCCGAAACAAGATGATAAGCGTTTTTACGCTGGATAAGAAGCTTTTCCTTGAGCTTCTTAGCTTCGTTCTTTTTTTCTGCCATTAAAAACCTCTCCTTTCGCAGAAAAAACTGTATAACAGCCATTTACGGCTGAATTACTGCACCTTCATCGGAGTCTGCTTGCTTTTGTAAAGCTCGCGTATCTTGCCTGATACCTCCCATGCTATGCCATTGACTGTATCCATATTGCCGTTATTGTGGATTATGTAGTCGGAATGGCTCTTGAAGAACTCCTCATCGAGCTGAGAATTCATACGTCTGCGAGCCTGATCCACTGTAAGTCCGTCGCGGGCGATAATACGCTTTTCACGTATATCCGCATTTGCAAGTACGGATATGATTATCTCGCAGAAATCATCTGCTCGGCTTTCAAAAAGTGTTGGAGCGTCAAGAAGTATGAGCTTCTCGCCTTTCATAGAGTGAACTCTTATCTGGCGGAGTATCTCGCCTGTGATGTAAGGATATGTAATAGTGGTAAGTGCTTCAAGCTTGGACTTGTCAGAGAATACAATACCTGCAAGACCGCGTCTGTTGAGAGTACCGTCCTCATTTATAACAGCAGAACCAAAAAGGTCAGCTATCTCGTCGAGACACTTTGTGCCTTTTTCTACTATCTTGCGAGCCACCTGATCGCAGTTGATGACTGTGAAGCCGTTAGAGGCAAATATCTTTGAGACTGTGCTCTTCCCTGCCCCTGTCTGACCTGTCAGACCAACGACCATGACTCCGTTGAGACTGTTCATATCCTTATCACCTCGAATCCTGCCGCCCTGATTAGGCGGTTATATACTGCAAGTCCTACTCCCTCTGTTTCGGGAGCACGGACATAGACTACCTTTGCACCTATGTCGTCAAGCTCGCGCAGTCTCTGGAAAAGAAGATGTGCCTGCTGAGAGCTGTCCTTACCGTAGGTCATATATCTGTACGGGAAATTATCCCTGTCATTATCGAAAATAAGCGAATACACGCCGTCGCCGCTATGGGCTCCCACATAGGAGATAAAACCTTCAAGCGAGCCCTCGACCATGATTATATCTGCCTTTGGCGAATAGTGCTTGTACTTCATTCCGGGAGAAGCGGCTTTTTGTCCTGCTTCAAGCTCGTGTAGTATAGCGTGGTCGATTATGACCTCATCGCATATTTCAAGGAGCATTTCTCTTGTAACACAGCCCGGACGGAGTATCCTTGCAGTGCTCTCTCCCTCAATGGAGATGACTGTTGATTCAACGCCGAATTCAGAGCTTCCGCCGTCAACTACAGCTGCTATTTTGCCGTTCATATCACGCATGACATGGTCAGCAGATGTAGGACTTGGATATCCCGATGTATTGGCTGACGGAGCGGCAATAGGTCTGCCTGAGAGCTCTATTATCCTGTGCATTACAGGATGTGAGGGCACTCTGATTCCTACTGTATCAAGTCTGCCTGAGGTTATCATGGGTATCCTGTCGTTTTTGGGAAGTACCATTGTGAGAGGTCCCGGGCAGAAGCGCTTAGCAAGCTTGTACGCAAGAGCAGGTATAGCTGATGTGTAGTCAACAGCCTGTGAAAAATCTGCAAGATGTACTATCAGCGGATTATCGGCAGGCCTGCCTTTTGCCTCAAAGACCTTGCGCACAGCAGCTTCGTTGGAAGCGTCTGCACCCAGACCGTAAACAGTCTCTGTAGGTATACCGACTATCTCGCCTTTTTTAATAAATTCAGCAGCTATTTCAAGGTCTTTTTCCTTGTTATTTAGTAAAACTGTATCCATAAAAACTACGCTTCCTGACTTGCGAGCTTGGCAGCCTGATCGGCAGTCGCAAGCGCATCAAACACTTCATCAAGATTTCCGTTGAGAATGTCTTCCAGTCTGTAAATAGTCAGACCTATACGGTGATCTGTAAGACGTCCCTGCGGATAATTGTATGTTCTGATCCTTTCGGAGCGGTCTCCTGTTCCGACCTGCATTTTTCTCTCCGAAGCGATCTTTGCGTCTTGCTCCTCCTGCATAGCTTCGTAAATACGTGAGCGCAGAATTTTCATTGCTTTATCTTTGTTCTTATGCTGGCTTCTTTCGTCCTGACACTCCACCACGGTGTTCGTGGGGAGATAAGTTATTCTTACAGCGGACTCTGTTTTATTTATATGCTGTCCGCCTGCACCGCTTGCGCGGAAATAGTCTATTTTCAGATCCGTGGGATTTATTTCAAGCTCGACCTCGTCTGCTTCGACGAGAACTGCCACGGTAACTGTCGAGGTGTGGATGCGTCCCTGTGATTCTGTTTCGGGAACGCGCTGTACGCGGTGGACTCCGCTTTCATATTTAAGGCGTGAGTAAGCTCCGTCGCCCTCAATGGAGAAACTTATCTCCTTGAAACCGCCAAGCTCAGTGGGATTGGCGCTGAGCACCTCCTGCTTCCAGCCCATAGTCTCTGCGTACATTGTATACATACGATAGAGGGAATTTGCAAACAGCGAAGCCTCCTCGCCGCCTGCGCCGCCTCTTATCTCTATGATAACGCTCTTGTCGTCATTGGGATCCTTCGGTAAAAGAAGGACCTTGAGCTCCTGTGTGCAGGTCTCCATTTTCTCTCTGGACTCATCATACTCAGCCTGAGCCATTTCCTTGAAGTCCTTATCGAGACCTCCTGCGTCAAGAAGCTCCTTCGCCTCATCAAAGGCTGCCTGTGCCTTTTTGTATTCCCTGTATTTCTCAATGATAGGAGTCATGTTCTTGAACTCCTTCATAAGCTGGGTATACAGCTTATTATCACTGATAACATCAGGTTCAGAGAGCTTAGCGCTTATTTCTTCGTATTTCTGCTCCATTAATGCAAGCTTTTCAAACATTCAGTATTCTCCTTAATACTAAAAATATTACAATAAATGTTGCACTATGCTAACCCTCATCGGCGTGTTTTACGCTTCGGATACTCTTTTCAATCTTATTGCGGGCGACCATAAATTCTCTTGCGCACTTGACACATCTTAATCTGAAATCCATTCCTGCACGTATCACGAACATTTCGCTGCCGCCGCAGGGGTGGTTCTTCTTCATTGTAAGTACATCACCCGGTCTGATATCCAAGACATTATCCCCCTCTCGCGTAAATAGAAAAAATCGAACATTTTTATTATACCCTAAAACTCCTCTCAAATCAATATTTTACGGGTATATTTTTTTCATTTTGGTGAAAAATAATAAAAACTCCCAATTATTCATATTGAACCCATACAAAAAAATAGAAAGGAACTTTTTTATGATATCAAGAGTAACTGCCGAATTTGAAACTCCCGAGCTTGCTGAGTTCGCTCTCAAACGTGTGCGTGAAAGTGTGGACTATGTTTATTCAGCAAAAATGATGTACAACAGGATAGCCGAGCGCTCTGCAAGACTTGGGCGAAGCTCCACTTTTACTGTAATACCAACATATTCTAATACCCATACGAACTTCCTAACAGCCGTTATGGAGTCCCCTGCTTCAAAGGATATCATACCCGAGCCTGCACGTAATCGTAAGACAACAGCCTGTATCGTCTGCGGCAGTGCTGCTGTGGATAATGTTATCTCGGTGCTCAACGCTCTGGGCGGACTTAATATACGCTTTGCACAGTAGCATATAAATCTGAGCAGCCGCATATGATTGACTACAAAGTTATTATAACGGAGGTAAAAACATGGAATTCAGACCAGAAGGCTGCTTATACGATTCACCGTCAAATCAAAGATATATATCCTCGGCTGAGGGATTGGCAGAGGCTATGGAAAAAGGCATTATCCTTGAAGCTAAAGCAATCCTTTGTACAGGCTCTCACGACCTTATAGTGGAGCTGCCCTGTGCGAGGGGCATTATCCCCCGTGAGGAGGGCGCTATAGGCATAGCAGAGGGCAAAACGCGTGATATAGCTCTTATATCACGCGTAAATAAAATAGTATGCTTTAAAGTCACAGAGCTTGAGCTTACAGAAAACGGAGAGCTTGAAGCTAAGCTCTCACGAAAAGCAGCACAGAAAGAATGTGAAAAAAACTTCGTATCAAAGCTTGAATCGGGAGATATAATCGACGCAAGGATATCACACATGGAAAAATTCGGAAGCTTCGTCGATATAGGCTGCGGTATCCCCTCTCTTGTGCCTATAGATACTATGTCGGTGTCGCGGATATCACACCCAACAGACAGATTCAGAGCAGGACAGCTTATAAAAGTAGTTGTCAAGAGCGTTGAAAACGGCAGGATATTCCTCACTCATAAGGAGCTTCTCGGAACATGGGAAGAAAATGCCGAAAAATTCAAGGCAGGAGAAACAGTTCCCGGTGTAGTGCGCTCTATTGAAAACTATGGAGTTTTTGTTGAGCTTACCCCCAATCTGGCAGGACTTGCCGAATCAAAGGAAGGCATATCCGTAGGGCAAAGCGTCAGCGTCTACATAAAGGCTATAATACCAGAAAAAATGAAGGTAAAGCTTATAATCGTAGACATTTGCGGTGAATATGCTCTGCCAAAGGAAATTGAATATTTCATAAACTCGGATCACATTGATTATTGGAAGTATTCGACTGAAAACTCCGATAAAAATATCTCAACGAGCTTCTGACATAAAAAATGCACCTGTTTTCACAGGTGCATTAATATTATTCTTAGTATGCGATCTCCTCAGCAATGTGGTGGAGCTTCTCGTCATAATCCTTGTGCATAGCAAGTGCTTCCTGAATATCATAGTCAACAAGCTTGCTGTCCTTGATACCGATAACACGGTTGCCAACGCCCTGCTCAAGGAGCTCAACAGCATAGTAACCCATTCTTGTAGCCTCAACTCTGTCTCTTACTGTAGGAGAGCCGCCTCTCTGTACGTGACCGAGGATAGTTGATCTTGCTTCGATGCCTGTCTTTTCGTGGAGCAGATTTGCGATCTCGTCTGAGTGACCGATACTCTCTGCTACGATAACAACAAAGTTCTGCTTGCCCTTTGCCTTCTTAGCCAGCATTGTGTTTGCGATAGCGTTTATATCGTAAGGAACTTCCTTTGTGATGATATCTGTTGCTCCGCAGGCAATACCTGTATTAACAGCGATATGACCTGCGCCTCTTCCCATTACCTCAACAACTGAGATTCTGTCGTGGGACTGAGATGTATCACGAAGCTTGTCAACAAGCTCCATAGCTGTGTTCATAGCTGTATCAAATCCGATAGTGTAATCTGTGCAGGCAATATCATTGTCGATAGTACCTGGGATACCTATGCAAAGGAATCCCTGTGCAGAAAGATCAGCTGCGCCTCTGAATGAGCCGTCACCGCCGATAACTACAAGTCCCTCGATACCGAGCTCGTCAAGCTTAGCCTTACCCTTTGCAACGCCCTCTGCTGTTCTGAATTCAGGACATCTTGCAGTATAAAGAACTGTACCGCCTCTGTGTATAATATCGGAAACGCTTCTCTCGTCCATCTTGATGATATCACCGTTGAGAAGTCCGACATAACCTCTGCGGATACCGTAGACCTCCATGCCCTTGGCAAGAGCAGATCTTACAACAGCTCTTACAGCGGCATTCATTCCGGGAGCGTCACCGCCGCTTGTTAAAACACCAATTTTCTTGATCATACATATTCTCCATTCTGCACTTGGCATATATTGTTTAACCCGCAGGGAAACTGCGGCGTAATTCCATACTCTTATATTTTACTACTTTGTGGAAAAAATGTCAAGTGTATTCCGTATTTTTTCCGCTTTCATCTCAAAAATCACTGTATAAGCCCGATTTGAGAGGGAGCATAGTGCTTTTTCAGCTCTTCGCAGAACTCCTTTGTGACCTTTACGCTGAGTTTTGTCCTCGGAATAACAGTTTTTTTCATATCCGCAAGATACAGACATATTGCTGTAGTTCCGCTGTTCTGAGTGCAAAGGTCAATAAATCCCTTTGTAAAAGCGGCTTCTGACGAAGTCGTTTTTATGCAGAGCTTCATAGTGGATATCAAACGTTCAAGCTCTGTATCAGCGGTTATAGCTCCGCATATCACTGTAAGCCTGTCGTCCTTGACGGATATTTTTCCGCTAACAATAACTATACCGTCAGGGACAAGCTTGCCGCCGCTTACCATAAACAGGTCGGGGAATACAACTCCCTCTATCTCCCCTGTTTCGTCTGAAAAGACAGCGAAGCTCATCTTGTCACCGTTTTTGGTAACATGGAGCTTTGCGCTCTCAACGCAGCACAGAAGCTTTACAGACGTGCCGTCCTTTACAGTGCTGTCTGTGAGGATATCGCCTATCCTGCGGACGTGCATAAGCTCGCCTATCCAGTAATATGGCGACAAAGGGTGACCGCTGAGATACATTCCCGTGGCTTCTTTTTCCATTGCAAGAAGCTGTTTCGTGTCATACTCCTGCTTATACGGAATACGAACATTCATCTCGGAAGTGTCTGTGCCTTCAAGGAAGTTGAGCTGTCCCTCTATTACTCCCCTTGTACCTGCTCCTGTCATGTCCAGTATTTCGTCATAGCTTTCAAGCATTTGTCTGCGGTTATGTCCCAGACCGTCAAAGGCTCCTGACTTTATAAGATTTTCAAGAGCTTTTTTGTTAAGCTCCCTGCCCTCGACTCGCTCGCAGAAATCCTGCAAGCCTGTGAAAGCGCCGTTTTTTGTACGCTCTGAGATTATCTTGTCCGCAAGTCCGCTTCCTGCATTTTTTATTGCAAGCAGACCGAAATACATCTTACCGCCAACATATGTGAAGCCCTTATTGCTCTTATTTATATCAGGGCTCAGAATCTCTATTCCGTTTTCCTTGCAGGAATTGATATACTCCGCAAGCTTGTCGCTCTGTCCCATAACACTGGACATCAGCGCCGCCATGTAAATACCGCGGTAGTGGCACTTCAGATATGCTGTCTGATACGCAAGATAAGCGTATGCCGCCGCATGGGATTTATTGAAAGCGTATGAAGCAAAGCTTACCATTTCGTCGAATACGGAGTTTGCAATATCTTCCGAAACTCCATTATCAGCCGCTCCCCTTACGAAGCTCTCACGCTCTTTCAGCATTACGTCGTGCTTCTTTTTTGCCATAGCTCTGCGGACGATATCTGCGTGTCCGTAGGAATAGCCTGCAAGCTTTCGGCAAATCTCCATTACCTGCTCCTGATATACCATACAGCCGTAGGTATCGGCAAGTATGTCTTTCAGAAGCGGATGCTTGTAGGTGACGTTTTCGGGGTGCTTCTTGTTTTCGATATATACAGGTATGGACTTCATAGGTCCCGGACGGTAAAGTGAGATTATAACGATAAGGTCTTCAAGGCGCTCGGGAGCAAGCTCCATAACACGGGCAGTCATGCCCTCGCTTTCAAACTGAAAAACGCCCTCTGTATCGCCTTTTGTCATCATTTCATATACTGCTTTATCGTCAACGGGTATTGCACTGATATCGAAATCAGGCTCCGTCTTGTGTATCTCGTTGACCGTGTCTCTTATAATTGTAAGATTGCGCAGTCCGAGAAAATCCATTTTCAGAAGCCCCAGTGATTCAAGGACTCCCATAGTGTACTGAGTAACTACTGTATCGTCGTTTTTCTGGAGCGGCACAAGATCGCTTAGAGGTACTGCGGATATTACAACGCCTGCTGCATGAGTTGAAGCGTGGCGCGGCATTCCCTCAAGCTTTTTTGCAAGGTCGATACACCTGCGCATATCTCTGTCGGAATGATAAAGTCCGCTCAGCTCATCGGACTCCTTCATAGCCTGACTAAGTGTAGCCCGCGGATCTATCTCCTTTGCGGCTCTGTCGCAGAGCTGATAGGATATACCGAGAACTCGTCCCACATCGCGGACTGCCGCACGGGCTTTCAGCGTATCGAATGCAATTATCTCTGAAACATAATCCGCACCGTATCTGCGTACAACGTAGTCCTTGACGCTCTGACGTCCCTCGATACAGAAGTCGATATCAAAGTCGGGCATACTTACTCTTTCGGGATTGAGGAAACGCTCAAAGAGCAGATTGAACTTGATAGGATCAATTCCTGTGATACCGATACAGTAGGCGCAAAGACTGCCTGCTCCCGAACCTCGCCCCGGACCTACAGGGACATTATGCTCACGGGCATAGCGAATGAAGTCCCAGACTATCAGATAGTAGTCCGTATAGCCCATTTTTGTGATAACGTCAAGCTCATATTCCATGCGCTCAACAACTTTTTTCGGAGGATCCTCGCCGTATCGCTCTATCATGCCTTTTCGGCAGAGCTCTCGGAAATACGCCTTGTTATCATCAACGCCCTCGATAGTGAACTTCGGGAGCTTTATATTGCCAAACTCGAATTCAACATTACAGCGCTCTGCAATAAGAGCGGTATTGCTGACAGCTTCCTCGTGTCCCTTGAAAAGAGCCGCCATTTCATCTGCTGACTTAACGTAGAACTCCTCGGTCTCAAAACGCATAGCGTTAGGATCGCTGAGAGTTTTTCCCGTTTGTATGCAAAGAAGGACGTTCTGCATTTCGGCGTCCTTTTTTTCTATATAGTGGCAGTCGTTTGTCGCCGCAAGAGGGATACCCGTTTCTGACGAAAGCTTATAAAGAAGCGGGAGAATTTTCAGTTCTTCTTTTATACCGTGATTCTGTATCTCGATGAGGTAATTACCATCGCCGAAGATATCACGGTATTTCAAAGCAACTGACTTTGCCTCGTCATAGTGACCGTCGACAAGAAGTCTCGGTATCTCGCCTGCAAGACAGGCTGACATACAGATAAGTCCGCTGTGATATTTTTTCAGGAGCTCCAGATCAACACGTGGCTTATTGTAAAAGCCCTCAATGCTTGCCAGAGATACAAGCTTTACAAGATTTCTGTAGCCCTCGTTGTTCTCGCAGAGAAGTATGAGATGATATGGCGAAGCGTCAAGCTTAGGCTCACGGTCATGGCGTGTACGCCTTGCAACGTAAACCTCACAGCCGATAACGGGCTTTACGCCCTCGGCTCTCGCGGCATTCCAGAACTCTACAGCGCCGTACATATTTCCGTGGTCTGTTATGGCGACAGCGATCTGACCGAGCTCTTTGATACGCGCTATAAGCTCTTTTATACGGCAGGCGCCGTCAAGAAGGCTGTATTCGGTATGGACATGAAGATTTACAAACTCGTCACTTCTCATACGAACCTCCGCGTATCTCGTCCGCAAGCTTAGCAAGCTTCTTGAAGCGGTGATTTACACCCGAACGGCTAATGGGCTCGCTGAGAGTCTCACCTATCTCCTGTAAGCTCATATCGATATTATCAAGTCGGAGCTGTGCTACCTCACGGAGCTCGTCTGACAGCGTATCAAGTCCTACAGCATGGTCGATGAGCTTGATATCATCTATCTGCTTCATAGCCGCCTTGACTACCTTGTCGATATTTGCGGCGTCGCAGTTTGCTATCCTGTTGGCCTTGTTGCGGATATCCTTGTAAATCTTGGTGTTCATAAGTTCAAGAGTACACTGGGACGCACCGATAAAGGTCAGCGTGTCCTCTATGGACTCACTGCCCTTGATATAGACTATATGCTGTCCCCTGCGGACAACCGTTTTTGCGGTAACGCCTATGTCGCCGAGAAGCGTTGCAAGCTGTACAGCAAGCTGCTCCTCGGGGCAGGCAAATTCAAGATGATATTCCTTGTTCGGATCGTTCACACTTCCGCAGGCAAGAAATACTCCTGCTGTAAAAACTCCGAGACTATTTGTGGCAATAATCTCGGAATCAATAAGTCTTGCATTATCCGCAAGACGGTATTTCTGAAAAACTTCCTGTGCAGTCTCGCTGTCCGTGTCGCAAGAGCATAGAACGACACCGTTTTTTCTGAGGTGTTCTGTTACGCTCAGCTTCTTGCGGAAAACAGCTTCAAAAAGACTGCAAAAAAGCTCGGCGGAGATTCTGCTCTCGCTCTGGAAGCAGATATGCTCACGATTGAGCGTTCTGCAAAACAGCAGCATACCGTAAAGGCAGGCAAACCGCCTGTCTTTATCGTTTACAGATGAGCATATCTCCTGCCTTACATCATTTGAGAAGGATATTTCAACTCACTCCCTGCTCAGAATTTTTTATCTTTTGTTATATCGCGATGGTACTTCTGTACCTTATAATCCTTATCAATAAGGTGGTCAGCCATAAGCTCGGCAAAAGTTATGGAGCGGTGCTTTCCGCCTGTACAGCCAAAGGCTATAACAAGCTGACTCTTGCCCTCCTGTACATAAAGCGGAATAAGATAGTCGATAAGGTCTATGAGCTTGTCAAATAGAGTTTTCGACTGTTCAAAGCTCATAACATAATCCCTTACACAGCTGTCACAGCCTGTATGATTGCGAAGCTCCTCGATATAAAACGGATTGGGCAGACATCTTACGTCAAATACCAGGTCTGCCTCAGTAGAGACACCGTACTTGAAGCCAAAGGACATCACCTTGATTATGAGCGAATCTGAGCTCTTTTCAAGGAATATGGACTTTACCTGCTCCTTTAGCTGTGAGGTGGTAAAGTTAGATGTCTCTATGTAATAGTCGGCTATCTCGCGAAGCTGTGAAAGCTGAGTCCACTCAAAATTAATTGCTTCGTGAATACTTCCATTGAACTTATCCGACAGCGGGTGCTTCCGGCGTGTTTCCTTATAACGCTTCAGCAGTACGTCGTGAGTTGCTTCAACAAACAACACCTTAACATCAACATCGGGCTGACGCTTCAGTTCAAGCCACGAGCGGTATATCTCCGCAAACATATCGCCTGTACGGATATCTACCGCAACGGCTATTTTATTGATATCAGTTTCAGATTGCCTGCACAGGTCAACGAACTGTGTTATCAGCTTTGGAGGGATATTATCTATACAATAAAAGCCAATATCCTCCATTACGTCCATAACACTTGATTTACCCGAGCCTGACATACCCGTTACTATCAGTAACTGCATAATTCTCTCCTTAATTACTTTAAAGGTCAGCTGAGGATAACAGGTTCGAGCTCAAGCTGAAATCCTGTTTTCTCCTTTACTACCTTTTTGACCTTTTCGCAGAGCTCCAAAACGTCTGCGCAGGTCGCATAGCCTTTATTTATCACAAAGCCGCTGTGCTTTTCGCTTACCATAGCGCCGCCGCAGGTCAGACCTTTCAGTCCGCACTGGTCGATAAGCAGTGAAGCATAGCTTCCCTCGGGACGCTTGAATGTACTGCCTGCACTTGGATAGTCAAGCGGCTGCTTGGAGCTTCTCTTTGCCATACATTCGGACATTGCCGCCTTTATCTCATCGGCGTCTCCTGCTTTGAGCTCCATAGTAACAGATGTTATGACTCTGTCAGAGCCCGAGAAAAAGCTTCTTCGATAGGCAAGCTCCATATCCTCACTTTTTATTGTCTTTATAGTGCAGTCCTCGTCGATATATTCAGCCGAGACAACAACGTCTTTCATTTCGCTGCCGTAAGCGCCTGCATTCATGTAAAGCGCACCGCCTACAGTACCGGGGATACCGAAAAGGTTCTCCATGCCTGTAAGTCCGAGCTGCTGAGCACGGACACAGACAGAAGCCAGAAGTGCTCCCGCATCACAGCGGATAGTATTTCCGTCGGCTTCGATCTCGGAAAAATCGCTGCCGAAATGAAGTATCACACCGTCAAAGCCTTCATCAGAAGCAATAACATTGCTGCCTCTGCCGAGGATACCGTATTTGATATTATTTTGCTTCATGTATTTTATCAGTTCAGCGGCACAAGCGGCAGAATTGATATTTATAAGAGCTCTGCACGGTCCGCCGAATCTGAATGTTATATATTCTTTAAGCGCAGCCTCGGGAGTTATCCTGCACCCGAGCTTATCGCATAGTTTTGTCAGTTCATTGATATCCAAAGTAGTTTCCCCCTGAATCTTTCAATTATGTAGTGAGATCATCAGAATGCGTCGTATTCACGCACAACTTCCTTGGGATCGGATTCCATACCAAGTCTGTTCAGAAGCTCACGGGCTGCATTATAGCCCATTTTCTTCTGTCTGTTGTTCATAGCAGCAACTTCAAGTATTACCGCAAGATTACGTCCCGGCTTTACAGGAATAGTAAGGGACGGAATCTTCACGCCGAGAATATTTACGAACTCGGTGTCTACGCCCATACGGTCATATATCTTTTCAGAGTTCCACTGCTCCAGCTCAACGACAAGGTCTATCTTCTCGGTCATCTTAACAGCACCGATACCGAAGAGTCGTCTTGCGTTGATGATTCCGATACCGCGGAGCTCCAGGAAATGACGGATATTGTCAGGCGAGCTTCCCACAAGGCTGATGTTTGAGACCTTTCTTATCTCAACAGCGTCGTCGGCAACAAGTCTGTGACCACGCTTTACGAGCTCGATAGCTGTTTCGCTCTTACCTACACCGCTCTCACCTGTAATGAAAACACCTTCACCGTATATCTCTATGAGAACACCGTGACGTGTTATTCTCGGAGCAAGTGTAAGATTGAGGAACGCAATAAGTCCTGCAATGAAGTTAGTTGTACTCTCCTTGCTTCTGAGAAGCGGTACCTCGAACTCAGTGGCAAGCTCCAGCATTTCGGGGAAGTACGGGAGCTCTCTTGTGATTATGAGAGCTGGTATGCGCTGCGAGAAAAGGCGCTGTAAACGCTCTCTTCTGGTCTTTTCATCAATAGTGGAAAGATAAGCGAACTCCATTTTTCCGATGATCTGGATACGCTCGGGATTGAAATACTCATAGAAGCCCATGAGCTGCAAGCCGGGGCGGTTTACATCGTTCTCATCAATCATTATCTCATTGGGATCCTTTGGCGCGTAAATGTTTTCCAGCTTGAATTCATCAATCAAGCGCTGAAGCGAGACCTTGAAATTTTCTGCCATGATAAACTCCATTCTCCGACGTTCTGTCGGGAGTTATTTTTTAGCCGAGTACATATGAATCGAATCCGTATTCGACTATTTCGTCCTTTGCATCGAGCAGGTCCTGTGTGCTTGCCGTAACGCCCGAAACACGCACAGCAACGTTGAAATCCTCAACGTCATCGCTCACAAGATCAAGCATTTTCTTTACGTTTTCAGCAGGAGTACCGTTAAACTCATACACAGTTTCGCCTGTGTATACTCCGTAGCTTATAGCGTCAACGTCTATATTGAGAACAACTGTATTTACTTTGAGAAGCATGGGCTGCAAAACGTCGTCCTTGCCTCTGAGAAGATCGGCTGCGTTGACTTCAAGAAGCATGGTTGCTCCATTGTGCATTATCTTATCATACATAAGATTTGCAGCCGAGGTAAGAGCCATGTATCTGTCAGGTCCTGTGACCTCTGTTCCGAGATATTCAGCGTCCGAAGGGCGGAAATCAGGGAAGATAAAGTCATAGCACACTACCTTGTCGAAGCCTGCCGATGATATCTCCTCAACGATATCGCTGTTATAGCTTACCGCTGTTTCAGAGAACGGATTCATCCATGGCTTGCCGCCTGCTTCAACAGTGTTATCTATCCACTGAGAGCCGTCATCAACACAGAGATAGCTCATATCGCGGAAGTAGTTAGGCAGTGTATTATCGTTGAAGGTGCTTACACAGGCAACAGGCTTATAGCCTGCGTCGGTTATAGTGGAAACTATATCCTTCAGCCTGATATATGAACGTATCAGACCAGCCGAGGTAACGTAATAATTGTTGGAAGCATAGTAAACTTCTCCGCCGCCTACCTTGAGAGGCACCTCTACGTACTCGATATTTTCACCTGCGGGAACTCTTTTCAATGCGTCCTTTAAGGTGTCGGTACCTATAAGATCATTGGTAGTAAGTGAATATGCTCTGTATTTTTCCGCATTTACAGGAAGCGGAACATCAGGGGCATTATTCTCGGTAACTGTCTCGCCGTTTTCATCGGTAAGCTCCTCGGTAGCCGCCTCTGCAACAGAACTTTCTGTATTGTCGCCCTTTTTCTTAGAGTAATTTATAAGCGGCTCGGCAACGCTGTAGCCAATAAAGCCTATACCGCCTATCAGAAGAACAGTAAGACCGACAGAAAAAGCCTTTCCCACAGGGCTTTTGCCGTAGTAATTCTTCTCCTTGGTCTTGTAGATCTTTCTTCCTTTGTTTTTGAACTTCATTTAATAACTCTCCTATAGTATCAGTATATTCCTTTTATTTAAGCGAATATACTGCCATTGAAATGATCCCGAGGTAAACGAGCATTGCAGGGAACCCCCTGAACGACGCAGGTACCTTTGCCGAATTGAGCTTACGATATGCAGCAGCAAGGATCAGTGCCGCCACGATAAAGCCTATGCCTGCTTCAAAGCCGGACGAGATATACCAGCCCAGATCAAATGCCGAGCTGTTCTCTGCGGCTCTGCCGCTTATAGTGAAAAGCGTACCCATTACCGCACAGTTGAATGCAGATACATGGATATACTTGCGGAAATCCGCAAACCAGTTCTTCCCGACAAAATAAGACGCAGTAAGCATGATTATATACAGCACACCGATGACTGCCGTATACAGAAGCAGTCTCAGTTCAGACACAGATGCGGGAAGTATGCTGTCGATAAAATATGCCGCCGCAGAGCTCAGTGTAGTAAAAACAGTGATAACACATGAGGTCGCAAGCATATTCTTCTTGCTGTCAGCCGCTATGAACATCGTACTTGTTCCAAGCGCCTGCGACAATATAAGATTAGCAGCAAGGAGAGCTATAAGTTCATCTATCAGAAACATCAGCATTACTCCTTACTTCGTTATTTTTCGAGACAAGCCCGCGGATAAACCTGTATGCTCCGCACATAAGTCCAAGGAAGACAAATCCTCCGAAGGGCTGTGAAAGTCCGCTTATCAGAGTGTTTATATCCACTATACGGTTATTTATCGTACCGTAGGCGAAAAGCTCACGCAGAACTCCTGTTATGAGCATTACGGCGTCAAAGCCGATTATGCAGAAAACAAGGGATATTATCATATCAAGCCTTTTCATGCGGAAAAATTTTGCCTCAGTCTGAAAAACTATAAGTGAATTTACCGCAAGCAGAGGGAAATATATCCCTATTCGCTGAATAACGCCGGGGAAAAACTCCTGTGTAGCAAGCTCTACAGGGATAAAAACCAGAGCGGATATAAGCGCATAGAGTATTACTTTTACGGTATAAGGCAGTTTCCTCGGCACAAATGAAGAGATTATCACCGAAAGAAAGGTTATTGCCGTAAAAGCATAGACGAGAGCTTCGGCGTTTTTTAGCGTATCTCCGCATATTATTACGGGAGATATCACCATAAGCCCCGAAAGGACGATATTATCGCCGAGAATACCTCCGAGAAGCTGCTTTTTGTTATTATTCATGTGCAGCAGCCTCCTCTCCGTCGGCATTTGCAGCTGTTACAGCCTCGATATGCTCCTTTTCGGCTATCTCTATCTTCTTTTCAAGATTCTTGAAGCCGAGAGCGATAGGCGTAAACAGCACAGATACGATGATTATTGCGTTTTCCTTAACGCCTGTAGCTACAAGCACATAGGAAATGACGCCGATGAAAAGTCCGTAGAAAAACGCATAATAATTGCGCTTAGGAGCAATTCTTACATCTGAAACTATATATATAGCCGAAAACAGCACCATATTCAGTACCAAAGAATATTTAAGCGAAGCTGCTCTTGAACTGAGCACAGGAGTTACAACCGCAAAGAAGCCTGTACCGAAAACAGTTCCGATAAAAGCGCCTGCGGAAATACTTCTTCTCATCATAAGCACTACTGCCGCAACGCAAAGGAGCAGAACGCTTACAGAGCCCGACGGACCGCTGAAATTGCCCAGCAAAAGCTCAAAATCCGTATGAGAGAAAACTCTCGTTGTATTGAAAATGTATGAAGCTGACTTAACAAGTGAAGTCGGGTGGTCGAATATACCTGTTTTGGTGTACGGCTCTGTATACTGAAGAAGCTGTCTTCCCCATGAGGTCAGCACGAAAATGTATCCTGCCGCCGCAGGTGAAAATATCATATTTATCCTGCCGCCAAAGACGTTTTTAGCAACAATGATCGCAAAAAGCACTGCGAGCGCCGCGACCTTGTAGTCCATAACCACAGGAAACATCAGCGCAAGTATCAGCGCGTCAGAGGTACAGGTAAGGTCATCGGCAGTGAATTTCTTATTCATCATGCGCAGAGATATGAACTCCGCTGCAGCCGAAACAGCCACACATACTCCTGCAAGAACAACAGAACGCATTCCGTAATAGAAATAGGACATCAGCTCCAGAGTAAGGAGCGTAAGCATTATATCAAGCCATATCAGGCGTTCTTTTCTCGCTTTTTTCAGCATGGCATATCTTCCTTCAGAGACTGTGCAGCCTTAGCCATATTCCCGGCAGCAAAGAGATAGCTGCCCGAAACAAGCACATTAGCCCCTGCTTCCCGTACTGTTCCTGATGTTACGCCGTTTATGCCGCCGTCGACTTCAACATTGACGTCAAGTCCCAGTTCGGTTATCTTCTGACGGACTGCGCGTATCTTGTCGACTGTCTCGGTGATAAAGCTCTGACCGCCGAAGCCCGGCTCAACTGTCATCACAAGTACCATATCAAGGTAAGGCAGATACTCAAAAACGCTTTCCGCAGGAGTTGCAGGTTTTATAGCAAGAGCAGGCTTTACTCCGCATTCTTTTATAGCCTTGATAGTTTCAAGGGTATCGCTGTCGCTTTCGATGTGAAAGGATATCAAATCAGCGCCGCTGTCTGCAAAACGCTTAACGTATTTCAAAGGATCGGCTATCATAAGGTGAACGTCAAGGGTGATGTCAGTGACCTTTCTCACCTGCTGAAGCACGGGTATGCCAAAGGTTATATTCGGAACAAATATACCGTCCATAACGTCGAAATGGAGCATATCTATCCCGTTATCCTCAAGCTTTTTTATCTCTTTGCCAAGTTCAAGCATATCTGCGCTCAACACAGAAGCTGAAACATAATTTTTCAATTTATCACTTCTTCCGATGTAACTGGTCTGAAATATCAGACAAAAACTTTTCTTAAAAAATCCATACACTATTATTATATAATATTTATCGCTCAACGTCAATACAGATAAATTGTTTTTTATTTTATTTTTATAAAAACATATCTATATGCGTCAATGTTAAATACATTTATTTTTTATATTGTCCATGCTTTTCTTCATATCATTTTCTATCAGAGATAATGAGGTGATGTACTATGTTTATTGAATTGCTGCGGAATCTTTTCTTTTTTGCCCTGCATATCGAAAGCTCTGCCGTATTCCCCAAGCCGCTTTCAAAAAAAGAAGAAAATGAGTGCTTCGAGCTTATGTCCAAGGGCGACAGCTCCGCGAGGAACAGACTTATCGAGCATAATTTGCGGCTTGTAGCCCATATCGTAAAGAAATACGCTTCGGGAGCTGACGAACAGGACGAACTTATCTCCGTAGGAACTGTGGGACTTATCAAAGCCGTATCCTCCTTTGACAACTCCAAAGGAGCAAAATTCGCCACCTATGCCAGCAGGTGTATTGAAAAAGCAACACTATCATTACGGCTCTAATAACTCAATAGGAAGCAATTCGAGAGTCTTTTCCAATATTTGGCGAATTTATCACAAAATCAGCAACAATTTCTTCATCATGTATAAGAAATACAACGGTATTATCAAATACGCTCCCCTGTTTCTCCATACAATACGCTTTATCAATAACCGTCACCTTACAAGATCGCAGTTATTCTTGCAGAACTCACCTGCTCCAGATGAACTTGAAACAGTATCGGACAAGCTCAAATGGTATCGTATCAACAACGGATTATTACAGCGAGAAGTTGCTAAGGTTATAGGCGTAGACAGAACAACTTACTCTCGTTATGAAGATAACATTCTCGAAGCCTACCCGTTGGATAAACTTTCAAAAGCAGCAGCTTTATTTAACATTGATATTTCTTTACTTCTTGATGACTATAACACTTTTCTTTACAACGGACAAGGAAAACAAATTAAGGGACTGCGTAAGTCAATGAAGCTTACACAATCCCAGTTTGCCCAAAATATTAAAACGCCTCTCGGAACTCTCAAAAAATGGGAGCAGGACAAGTCTATAATTCCCAAAAAGACTTTTGAAAAGCTTTCCGAACTTCTAAACGCGCTCCATAACGTCTGACAGGCTCGTGAACAGCTTGCAGTTCTTTTCGCGAACCCGTTTGCCCTTAAAAATCAAACGCTTTAGAGAAGCTCTGAGAGGCGTGAAAAGAGGAAGATGAAATTAATAAATAAATTTGAATCCGTTATCAATGCAAATAGCTTTTTAACATAGCTATCAAAGTTTCAGGCTTATTCATTCCCATTACTTGCAATAAATAGAAAGACGGAGTTGTAACGCTCCGTCTTTTGTCGATTTATGTATTGCTTTTCACTACAATTTTATCACAAATCATTGTAATAAGCTTTTTTGTTTCTTCTTCGGATAGATTCATTTTCTGAATCCTTTCAATCGCTGTTGTTGCATAAAACTCAGCTAAATTACTGCATAACCTTTTTTGAATATCTGCTGTTTTTGGATAATGAGGAATTATTTTCATACTCTTACCCCCATATTACAGCTTATTATTGCCAGTATGTCCGTTATGCTTTTTCTTACGTTTTAAGTTGATTTGAATTCTCATTGTATGATTTACAACTTTTTCAACTTCTGTATCTGGATTCTTTTCAATAACTTCATAGGCTTTTTTATAATTACAATTCTCAAAATTGTACATCTCCTTTGCTTCGCCAAAGGTCATACTTATACGCTGAGGCTTTTTTATTCCTCTCGAACAGGCATAAAACTTTTTATTTGGTGGGTAAAAGCGCAATCTCTCGCCCTTAATTATACACTTCCTTTTATTTGGTTCTTCTGATTCTTTTTCAAACACGTCAAGATTTGTAAAACAGGCTGTAAAATATGCTCCTATATTATCATTTCCCGTCATTGGAGAAATGTAAGCAAAACCATGCCCCCACATCTTTGTAATTTCAGCTATCGGAATATAAAGATTTCTATATTCCGTTGATTTCACCAGTGCATGAATATGCCAGCTTCCTGTTTGCTGTGGCTCAATTACACGGATATACTCTAAGTCGCTATAGTGATATACGAATTTTTCCCAAAAGCGCTTGAAATCTATTGACGCTTTGTCAAAATCCTCCATTTTTTCAGCATAAGTCAATACAATAGCACGTTCATTAATTTCAGCGGAAAAGTTAGTATTTATAATCATACGAAGTCTTTCAAAAGATCTTTTCATCTTTCTTATGGTATTTTTGCTTAAATCATGCTGATACTGTCCTATTTCACCAGTTTCAGTATCAACATACAAATCCTTACTTTGACGTTTCAACCTACCGAGATTATAAGATTTACGTTCAACCAATCTGCCCTCGATAATATGACCACACTTGTATAACGTGATACTTGCATTATCACTGGGTTCATAGTCATACGCCTTACGAGTAAAGAATTTCATATTTGCATTTTCCATAAAAATGCCCTCTTTTCATGATTTAGTAAACCATAATCACATTGATTATAATTTCTAAATACTTCAGGCACTCAAAATTCAATTACTAGAAAAAACAAAATGATTAAAAATTTTTCCGCTGATGTAGCCTAATAAATCAAGTAAAAGGACATAAAAATAAGCACTCCACATTTTCGTGAAGTGCTTATGTACAATATTCAGTTTTATTATTTTACTTGCTCAATCAATAGCTTTCGTAATAAAATCATATCAAAACTATCTATACATTCATCTTCACAAAGATCAGCGTTTTTCCAATTTGCAAATCTATCACACCCAAGAATGTACTTTTGCAGCATAACCAAATCTGCAATATTAACAGAATTATCACTGTTACAATCACCTTTTATATTTGTCGGTTCTATTGGTATAAATTTCAATTTAAAATAGGCTGCAAATTCTTCAGCTGTAGAGCCAATATACCCATATACCACTAACTTATTATTATTAAAATTATATTTTGAACCACTAAGCTTACAATTTGGGTTATAAACTTTTAAAGATAGAGCATAATACGTAAATCCTCCATCTACACTTAAATTAACTGGAAGTTCAACATTATTCCATATTTTTGGATTAGTCTCAACTCCTACTGAGTTCATATTACTAAAAATATCGCCACTGATATAAGTTAAATTTTTTGGAAATATAGTTTCATTATCATCAGCTTCTTTATACTCTGTCGAAACCCTTATAAGCCCCGAATGCGCAAAAGCCTTTGATTCAATTCGTTCAAGACTATCTGGCAAAACAATACTTTTTAATTGATCGCATCCTTGAAAAGCTTCTTTACCTATAACAGTTAGTTTTTTATGCAAAACAATACTTTTCAATTGATCGCAATTTCCAAAAGCAGCCTTACCTATAACAGTTAGGTTTTTAGGCAAATTAATTTCTTTAAGATTTTTGCATCCATAAAAGCTTTTGTCGTTTAATTCAGTAATATTATCTGATAATCGAACACATTCTAAGCTTTCACACCAATTTTCGGTTCCGCATTCATAATAACCAGCACCAGAAAAAGCCTCTTTCCCTAACTTGATTACCGAATCAGGAATATAAACATATTCAAGACTTTTACAGCCCTGAAATGCTTTCTCACCTATTTCTTTTACACCGTCTGGTATAATTACTTCTTTAAGATTGTCACAGTCCGCAAACGCAAAGTCATTAATGATTTCCAAGGTACTCGGTAGCTTTATTGACGAAACAGATGAACCTTTTATATCATTTCTAATTGATCCTCCAAAGCATGCTGCTCTCAGCACTTTCGTTCCATCTTTAATTACAACTTCATCTATTTGACTTCGATCCCCCTTGTAACCATACGCAATTTTACCAACATAAATAACTCCTTCAGGACAACTTTCCTTATAATTTGTATACCAAGGTTCCAAAGTACAATTGTCAATTCTTGTTACCGAATCTGGAACGGTAAATTTTGTTATACTTTTTAGATTTAAACCAGTAATCGTTGTAACAGGCAAACCTTCAATTTCTTCTGGAATATCCAAAAAGCCAAGAGTATTATATGCCATTCCACGATTATGACTTACACTAATAATCTCGATATGATCTATATACTTATTATATGTAAATGTTTGACGATAAGTAGGAGAGTAATTAGAAAATTCAACAGTATAACGTCCCTCAGTATAATCAATATTATCCTTTTCTTCCGCAAAAGAAGTAGTTGAAAAATAATTATCAAACGGCAAAGAAAAACTAAACAGGCAAATTAATAAAATTGAAGATATAACAATAGAAATGAATTTTCTTATTTTCATAAAATCTTCCCCCTTATTTATATTTTATATTGTCAAATACTTTGTCAATTATCTCCTTATCATTTTCATATGATAATCTGAATATAGTTCTCGGCTTTGTACCTCCGAGTTTATACTTTGCTGATGTATAATTCAGCAATTCTGGAAAAACTTTTATCCATACAACTGCAACTCCAAATTTATCACTTGTTTTGTATCTCGCAGGTACATTATCGGGCATTTTTAGATTTCTGACAATGCCAACCGCTTCAACGTCCATTACAGCAACATTTTCCTCTGGATAATACTTTTTCGCTATCAGCATATCACCTACTTCTATTGATTTGTACAAATCGATATACCTTTGGTCTTGATCTCCCATGCACCAAAAACCATATTTCAGACAATCCTCTAAAAAAGGTTCAGTTCCGCTGAATCTTGTTCCGACTCCGTAGAATTTCATTGTACATACCCCCTAATTTTATTTTCTTAATTATAACATTTTTAATACTTATAGTCAATATTTAATGCTACAAATTAATTTATTCCGTTTTGTAAATAATGTATAATAAAAGAGTAAGGGAGTGAAGCTATGGAAAAAGAACTTGATTACGTCGCACTTGGAATGCGTATTCGCAAGGCACGAAAAGAACGTCATGTTACGCAGGAACAGCTCGGAGAAATATGCGAGCTTTCTACTGCACATATAGGTCATATTGAAAGAGGTACACGAATCCCCTCTCTTGATACACTTTTCAGAATCGCACAGGCACTTAATATAAGCACTGACTATCTGATTTTTGACTCCATTGCTCCCGACGAAAATCTTTTTACTTCACTTAATTCCATACTTCAAAACAAAGATAAACGAAAAGTAAAGACTTTTCTGACTATCATTCGAGCGATAGCAGATAAAATTGATGAATTATAAAATAAGTCCTATGATGAAATAAAACATCGTAGGACTTTTTTATTACTATTTCCACATTATTTATAAAAATAATTAATCTAATTTCGTTAAAAGTGTTGCAAATCAAGCAAATTTGCGGTATAATAGTCTTAGGGGCAAAAGCCGCAATGATAAATAAACTCATTCGATATTTTAAGGAGGTCACTATGTCAGATTTACGCAAAACTGCAATTTATTCAAGAAAATCAAAGTTCACAGGTAAAGGCGAGAGTATTGAAAGCCAAATCGACTTATGCAGAACATACATCAAACAAAACTTTCCAGAGACTTCAAATGTAGATATATTAATTTTTGAGGACGAGGGTTACTCTGGCGGAAATACTAACAGACCTCAGTTTCAGAAAATGGTAAAAGAATGTAAGCAAAACAATATAGGTCGAATTGTATGTTATAAGCTTGATAGAATTAGCAGAAGTATTGCAGATTTTATAAAACTTACCGAAGAATTAAAGCTACATAATGTTGACTTTGTTTCTATAAGCGATAATTTTGATACACATACACCTACAGGTCGAGCAATGTTTTCAATGACAATGGTTTTCGCACAACTTGAACGTGAAACTATTGCAGAACGTATCCGTGATAATATGCTTTTCCTTGCAAGGGACGGACGCTGGCTTGGAGGCAATCCACCGTTAGGTTACGTTAGTAAGGAAACAATTGGAAGCACTACTACTGACGGAAAAACACGAAAGGCAAGAATGCTTGTATTAGTTGATGAAGAAGCAAGAGTTGTAAAAACTATTTTCGCAAAATTTCTGGAATACAAATCACTAACAAAAACAGAAACCTATTTTATTCAAAATGATATTCTTACAAAGCGTAATAATTCTTTTTCAAGATTTACATTAAGAAGTATTTTAAGAAATCCTGTATACCTAATCGCTGATGAGCAAGCATGGAATTACTTTACGGCAGAAGGTGCTACAATTTATGCTGACAAAGAACAATTCGATTGTATTCATGGAATGATGATATATAATAAAACAAATCAGCAAACAGGTAGAGCCAATTTGATAAACGACATAAAAGATTGGGTTATCTCAGTTGGCAAACATAAGGGAATTATTAAAGGTAACGATTGGGTTCAAGTTCAGAAATTGCTAAATCAAAACAATTCAAAATCATATCGTAAACCAAGAAGTAATGTTGCTTTGTTATCAGGTTTATTAATTTGTGGCAACTGTGGTAGCTTTATGCGTCCCAAACTCTCTCAAAGACGAAATAGCAGCGGAGAATTGATTTATGATTACGTTTGCGAGCTTAAAGAAAAAAGTAAAAGTCAGAAATGCAATATGAAACGTCCAAACGGAAATGAGATAGATCGTCTTATTTGTGAAGAAATAAAGAAACTATCGTCAGTAGAATCCGAATTTATGAAGTATTTAAAACAAGGAATCAGAAATATTGATTACAACACCGAAACCTATCAAGAAACATTAAATGATTTAAGAAAATCCAAAGCAAAATACGAAACACAAATTAATAATCTTTTGCAATCACTTGCACAAGCTCAAGACTCAGCAGCTTCAACGTACATTTTGAAACAAATAAATGATATTGACATAAATATTAAAGCAATCGAAAAACAAATATCTGAGTATATGGAAATATTAAACACTACAGCCTCATCAGAGCAAGATTTTGAAATTCTTTCTGAAATGCTTTCAAATACATCTAACTACATTGATAATATGACAGTTGAGCAAAAAAGGAACGCTCTACGCAGTATCATACACAAAATCGTATGGGACGGTGAAAATGCTCACATCTACTTCTTTGGTTCTGATGATTCAGAAATTGACCTTTCAGACGAACCTCCTCCTAAAGCCGCAGCGATAGGGTTGCAAATGAGATACTTATGCAGTTTCGTGCAGCAAAAAAATCCGCAGGCGACGTTTACATCAATGAGCCTGTTGAGACTGACAAAGACGGAAACGCTCTCACGCTCATGGATCTTATCGACGACGGAGTAGATATCCATGAGCAGGTGGATATTCTTATCCGCTCACGTCAGCTCTACAGCTTTCTTACGGAATGTCTCGACAAGCGGGAGCTTGATATCATCGTTTACCGCTATGGACTTTACGGCAGCAAGCCACATACACAGAACGAAACTGCCGTAAAAATGGGCATCTCACGCTCTTATGTTTCAAGGATCGAGAAAAAAGCTATCGGCAAGCTGAAAAAAATGTTTGATAATGCTGCTTTTTGAATTGAAACGCGAGATTATTAGCTCCGATTGTTGCTTTTTCATTATTTTTATGATATAATTGATTCATATTTTAGAAAGGAGCAATAAGCTTGGATATCCTTGTCACAGGCGGAACCGTCTTCGCCAGCAGATATACTGCCGAATATTTTGCTAAAAACGGGCATAATGTATTTGTTCTCAACCGCGGAAGCCGTCCGCAGCCCACAGGCGTCACACCTATCATAGCAGACAGGCACGATCTTAGTAATATGCTCCGCGGCAGGCATTTCGACGCTGTTGTAGACGTAACAGCCTACAATGCAGACGATGTGAACGATCTGCTCGACGGTCTGGACAGCTTTGACAGCTATATTTTCATCAGCTCCAGTGCCGTTTATCCGGAAACTCTCCCACAGCCGTTCAAAGAGACTGACAAATGCGGCGAAAATAGTATCTGGGGCAAATACGGAACCGATAAGATATCCGCTGAAAATTCTCTTTTCAGCCGAATTCCCGATGCATATGTGCTTCGTCCGCCCTACTTATGCGGTCCTATGAATAATCTGCACCGTGAAGCCTTTGTGTATGAATGTGCTGAACAGGACAGGGAGTTTTATCTCCCGAAGCATGGCGAAATGAAGCTTCAATTCTTCCATATCGGCGACCTTTGCCGCGTAATTGAAGCTATCCTGCAACAGAAACCCGAACAGCATATTCTGAACGTCGGGTACGAAACTCCCGTAACAGTGAGAGAATGGGCAGAGCTGTGCTATCGTGTCGTGGGCAGGACTCCCCGTTTTGAATACGTTACCGATGATATCCCACAGAGAAGCTACTTCCCGTTCTATGACTATGAGTACGTTCTTGATGTCAAAGCAATGAACGCTCTGATTAATAGGCTTACTCCCCTTGAAGACTCGCTCAGGCAGTCATACGAATGGTTCAGAAATAACCGAAATTCCATAGTCCGCAAGCCGTTAAAAGAGTTTATCGACAGAGAACTCAGAAAGGAAAAGCCATGATCTACACAAAACTTACCTGCAAAGCAATGGATATCGCATACAACGCTCATCAGGGACAGTTGGACAAGAGCGGTATCCCCTACATCTTCCACCCGTATCACTTAGCCGAGCAGATGACCGACGAATTTACAGTATGTGCCGCTCTGCTACACGATGTTGTCGAGGACACCGACGTTACTATCGAAGACCTTGAAAAGGAGTTCCCCTCTGAGGTCACCGAAGCTGTAAAGCTCCTTACTCACAGCGATAATGTGGACTATTTCGACTATATCCGCGCTGTAAAGAGAAACAGAGTCGCCAAGACTGTCAAGCTTGCCGACCTGCACCACAACTCCGATATCAGCCGTATCACCGATATCAAAAAGCGTATAAGCGACAAAACTATTGAGCGTATGCAGAAATACGCAGAGGCAGAAAAGATACTGACAGAAGCAGACTGAAATTGTTGATTTTTGTCAGTTGCAATTTCAAAAATAATATGTTATAATTTCCCTTGCAGTATTTTTTCGGAGGTGTCTTTCTTGGAATTCAAGGTCAATTGCGGCATATGGGGAGCTATGTTCGGAGTCCCCGTTATAGTTGCCGATAATTTTCTCAAATTGGCTACAGGCGGACAGATAAAGGTCCTGCTGTATCTGCTCAGATATTCAGGAAAAATGTGTTCCACAGAAGATATTTCCGCAAACACAGGAGTTTCGCCCGAAGAAGCCGAGGAAGCGGTTCTTTTCTGGCAGCAGGCAAATGTTCTCAGTCCGCAGACAAGCGGCGCACCTGCTCCTGTTCCCTCTTTAATGGCACAGCCTTCTCAGAGTGTTGAAGTTACCGCACCTGCTGCTGTTCAGAAATCGGCAGAGCCTGCTCCAGACCATAAAACAAACCTCAGCGGTCAGGAGATAGCCGCAATTATGGCTGACTCTCAGGATATCAGGGAGCTGTTCAAGATAACAGAAAGCATTCTCGGAGGTCTGAAAAACAGCCAGATGAACTCTATTATCTGGATGTACGACCACTTAGGACTGAAAAAAGAGGTAATAATCACTCTTATATCTTACTGCGCTTCTATTGAAAAGACCAATACTGCCTATGTTGAAAAAATAGCCTCTGTATGGGCTGAAAACGATATAAACACTATGGCTGCTGCACAGGACGAGATACAGCGCATGAGCGCATCAAGAGACTATATTTCTGGTATAATGCGTGCGTTTGAAATGACGCGCCGTCCCACAACTAAGCAGGCTGAGCTTATACAGCAGTGGAAAAATGCAGGCTTTTCCGTCGAGCTCATACGCTACGCCTATGAAAAGACCATTGAGCGCATAGACAAGCTGAATTTCGATTACATAAACAAGATTCTCCTTTCGTGGAGAGACAGCGGCTTTACTTCAGTTAAGGACGTTCAGAACGCCGAGATCGACTACAAAAAGAAAAAGAATTCTTCCTCAAACGGCAGCAATTCTACAGATATTGAAGAATACAAATCCGTTATCAATAAATTTCTTTATTAAGGAGAAACATAAATGGACAGCGAAATTTTCGATAAGGCGCAGGCTATCCTCACTAACCGCCGCAAAAGAGCTGAAAGTGAGAATGAAGCGCGTATCGATGAGATAAATAAAAAAATACCGCAGATAAGAGAGATAAACGACGTTCTTTTCAATACAGGAAAGCAGCTTATCTCTATTATCTCAAACGGAAAAGGACAGGATATTTCCGAAAAGGTCGAACAGCTCAGGCAGTACAACCTCGGCGCTCAGGCTATGTCAAGAAAAATTCTTGCAGAGCACGGCTACCCCGAGGATTATCTCGATATGCACTACACCTGCCCTGTATGCTGTGACCGCGGCTATAACGGCAGCAGATACTGCGAGTGCTTCAAGACACTGTGCGGAAAGCTTGCCGCAGACGAGCTCAATAAGAGCTCTCAGTTAAAGCTGTCGGATTTTGACAGCTTCAACCTTATATACTACTCAGGGGAAAACTACATGACAATGAAGAATATCCTTGAGTTTACAAAGCAGTACGCAGAAACTTTCAATAATCAGTCAAAAAGTATACTGATGTTCGGTGAAACAGGTCTGGGAAAAACTCACCTTTCGCTTGCTATCGCAAATGTTGTACTGAAAAAGGGATACAGCGTCATTTATGACTCGGCTATAAATATTCTCCGAAGTATCGAAAAGGAACACTTCAACCGTGAATACTCCTCGGAAATGATCGACCTCGTAATGAACACCGACCTGCTTATCCTCGATGATCTGGGTACGGAATATGTAACCCCTTTCTACACCGCTACTATATACAACATAATCAATACCCGTCTTAACTGCGGCAAACCTTCTATCATCAGCACAAACCTCGATCTTGAAGGCATTGCTCAAAGGTATGACAGACGTGTAATGTCAAGAATAGTATCCATGTACACCTGCCTTGAATTCAGAGGCAAGGACGTAAGACTTCAAAAAAGAAACAACACATAAAAAAGGCTGCCTTTTCGGCAGCCTTTATCATTTTTACTTGTCTTCAAGCTTGAGACTGAATGGCGTGAACTTTCTGTACGCGGAGCTGTTCTTCTCGGAAGTATAGCCCTTGGCGATACCCTTCATCATTTTCTCGAAATCCTCGTAGTAACGCTCGCTGAGCAGTGACTGGATAGTATTTTCATTCCAGAGGTCGGCAGAATTCATTCTATCCTTGATATCAGCCTTGATGATGACGTATACTGTGTTCTCATCGTACTGATACTTCTCAGCCTTGTATAAGCCGAGCTTCTCGAAAATATAATCGTTGTAATCCTCAAACGCCTTCTGGGAAGCGGCAGCCTCGGCAGAAGCGGTTGTTGTAGTTACAGCGCTTACAGCATTAGGATCAACAGTAGTTGTTGTACGCTTTGTGACAGTAACTTCGTTTGCGTATGGATCAGTTGTTGTAGTAGTTGTTGTACCTGCGGCTGTTGTAGTTGTGGTAGTAGTTGTTGTCTCGCCTGCCTCCTGTGCAGCCTTTGCAGCAGCCTCAGCAGTACGCTTTTCAACATACTCGCTGTATTCTTTCTCGCACTCGTCGATCTTCTTGAGCTTTGCGCTGTTGGAGCTCTCCGCGTTTATCTCATCAACATAATCATCTATCAGGTTATTGAGACGGCGCTTCTCGTCAGCACCGAATGCATCGCCGTTATCATCGACCATAGAAACAGAAAAATACTTTACTCTTGTTGTCTTGTCCTGATAATACTGCTTGAGCTCGTCCTCAGAGCAGCCCTTTTCGGAATCAAGACCATAGTAATGCTTGAAAATAGCCTCACGCTTATAGTTGTTTGTCATTATCTTTGTAAGCGAGTCCTTACCTACACCGTTTTCGGTAAACATTGCCTGTGCGCTGTTTGAAGAAACGAATTCCTTTATCTCAGCAAGCTCTTCCTTTGTGAGGGCTCCGCCGATCTTTTCAAACTCTCTTTCGTTTGCAACGAAATCAATACATGACTCTGTAGCCTTGTCCTGTATCCAGTCTGTAGCGTCAAGCGTCTCAAACTGGTGGTTCTTGACCTCGTCTACAGTAGGCATTTTGCCAAGTGTACCGTAAAGCTCATATGATGCCTGATTGTATGCATAAAGCTCGTTATAGATAAATACGCCTGCGGGGACATCATATCCGTCAACGGTAAGCGCTGTCTGTGTACCCTTTCCAAAAGTGATAGCCTCGGGTGCGCCGCATGAAGTTGAAGCCGCAGCAAGTGCAAATGCAGCAGCAGCCGCTGCAAACTTATTAAACTTATTCATCTGTATATTCCTCCGATATAATTGTAGATTCCAGATACTGTTTAATTATACAACATTTTTTTCGGTTTGTCCATAGTAAAACGAAAATTTTTTCCGTTTTATCACCAAATTCACTTATTAAATAAATTACATTAATTAAAATTCGCGTTATTTCCTTGACTTAATTACAGATAAATGTTACAATAGATGTATATGCTTTATTATAAAGGAAGGTGTCTGTATTGAACGTCAAACTCTTATCACATACTCCTGACGCTGAAAAGCTTATTGCCACAGCTGCCAAGCTATGCTATTCAAGCAGCGACATTGAATCTCTCCGTGACGGACTTACCGAGGAGAAGATCGAAAGCTTTCTGGATATGCTCGTTTCTATCGGTCACGAAAGTGTAATGGAGCACGTAAGCTTTACTTTTGGTGTCGAGGGCATATCAAGAGCCTGTTCACATCAGCTTGTAAGACACCGTATAGCTTCCTACTCTCAGAAAAGCCAGCGATATGTAAACGAGAACGGCTTTGAGTTCATCACTCCCCCTGCTATCGAGGAAATCCCCGAGGCTAAAGCAGAGTACGATAGAGTTATCGCCGAGATAACCGAGAGCTATGAAAAGCTTGCCAATATCCTTACAGAAAAGCATACCGCAGAATTCATTGCACAGGGCATGGACGAAAAGACTGCCCGTTCAAAGGCTTCAAAAATGGCTAACGAGGACGCACGTTTTCTTCTGCCTAACGCCTGCGAGACCAAGATAGTCGTTACTATGAACGTCCGCTCGCTGTTCAACTTCTTCCGTCACCGCTGCTGCAACCGTGCACAGTGGGAGATAAGAGCTGTTGCAAACGAAATGCTCCGTCAGTGCATGGAGGTCGCTCCCCATATCTTCTCTCATGCAGGTCCTTCCTGTGTGGCTGAGGGAAAATGTCCCGAGGGCAAGATGACCTGCGGAAAAATTAACGAAGTAAAGGAATACTTCGCTGCAATGAAAAGAAATGATAAGTAAATGCTCGAATTCAGAGTTATTGATATAACCGATAAGGAGCGCATAACAAAAGCGCTCAGCAGATCGCAGTTTATGGGCTGCGAGTACAGCTTTGCCAATAATATGGCGTGGCGGCGGCTTGCTGATTCACAGATAGCCTTTTACAAGGATTTCTACATCTGCTGTTCTTTTACTACCGAGGACGGTATACCGCGGTTCTTTCTACCCTCGGGCGAGGGCAGCTATATTGAAGTCATGGGCGCTATGAAAGAGTACGCTTATTCTATGGGTAAGCCTCTGAGAGTTGCAGGTGTGACTGATAATTCACTTGAAATGCTGAACGAACTGTTCCCCGATAGTTTTAACGTGGATACGGACGAGGGTGACTGGGACTACATCTACAATTCAGCCGACCTTATTGCGCTGTCTGGCAGAAAGTACCACGGCAAGCGCAATCATCTCGCCCGCTTCAACGAGCTTGGGGCTGAGTTCTCAATAATGACTGAAAAGGACTTCGATGACTGCATAACTTTCAGTGCTATTGAGTACAATAACAAGGCAAATATGTCAGATCATTCCTTTATTGCCGAACAGTTTGCCATTAACACATACTTCAATTATTTTAATGAGCTCGGTCTGACAGGCGGAGTTATCCGCATAGGCGGCAATGTGGCTGCGTTCACCATAGGCGAAAAGCTCAACAACGAAACATTCTGCGTTCATATCGAAAAGGCAGATACCCAATACAACGGAATATACGTCGGTATCAACAACAGCTTCGCAAGGGCTGCCGCTGCCGGCTATAAATATATCAACAGAGAGGAAGATTTGGGGCTTGAGGGACTTCGCAGGTCGAAGCAGTCCTATCACCCTGCATTTCTCCTCAAAAAATATACTGTTACATTTAAATGAAAGGAAACAGATCATGATCTACGTTTTTCTCGCAAACGGTTTTGAAGAGACCGAAGCAATCGCACCCATTGATCTTCTCAGACGCGCAGGCAAGCAGGTAATTACTGTCGGCGTGGGCGATAACATCATCACCGGCTCACACGGTATCCCTGTTGTTACAGATACCATTGCTCAGGAAGCCAAGCTTTCCGACGAGCTTGAAATGATAGTTCTTCCCGGCGGTATGCCCGGTACTCTCAACCTTGAAAAGTCAGAGTACGTTCAGGCTGCTATCGACTACTGCGCTGCTAATAATAAATACATCGGCGCTATCTGCGCTGCTCCGTCTATTCTCGGACACAAGGGACTTCTCCGCGGCAAGACAGCCGTTTGCTATGAGGGCTTTGAGACTCAGCTCGACGGCGCAAACATCGGAAACAGCGGTGTTGCCGAGGACGGTATCTTCATCACCGCAAGAGGTGCAGGAGTAGCCGTTGATTTCGGTCTGAAGCTTGTGGAAAAAGTTCATTCAAAGGAAGAAAGCCGACGACAGCGTAATGCTATCTTATGTGATTGATATGGAAAATAAAAAAGAACTGCGAAAAGAATTCTCACATCTCCGTGCCGAGATACGCGACAAGGTGTCAAAGGACATTGACATCACCGACAGACTTCTGGAGGAAGAAAAGATACTGGAGGCTGACAATATACTCCTTTATGCTTCCTTTGGTTCAGAAGTCGATACATACCTGCTCATTGACAAGCTCATAGAAATGGGCAAGAACGTTGCTCTACCCATATGCGGCGGTGAGCGCTCAATGACCTTCCATATTATGGGCTCTGTTGCTGACCTTCATGAGGGTATGTACCGTATCTCAGAACCTGACAGCGCTCTCCCCCAGCCTGTTATAACCGATAAGACAGTCTGCATAATCCCGGGTCTTGCTTTTACCGAGGAGGGCGGACGTCTCGGCTACGGCGGCGGATACTACGATAAATTTATACAGGAAAATCCACATATGACGACTATCGCTCTCGCTTATGAGGAGCTTATCGTCGAGCAGCTGCCTCTTATGCAGCACGACCTCAGAGTCGATATTATAGTTACAGAAGAAAGGACGGTGCTCTGCAATGGCTGATAACAATAATAATGATGTTATCAATGATATCCTTAATCAGCTTGACAATGCAAAAAAGCAGCAGGAAGCAGAGATTGAACCAACACCCGAAAAAATCGAAGAAAAAGCAGAACAGCCCGAAAGAGCAGTTGAAAACATCAGCGAAGAAGCTCCTGCACCTGCTCCGAGACCTGTTCACAGACAGCTTGAAAGACGTCCCCGTCCAAATGCCGATGGCAATCGCGAGGGCGCTGCCGCTCCCCCGCCTGCAAGAGCTCCAAGACCGCGTGTAAACGAGTCCGAACACGTGCGCAACAATGCAGCTGTAAAACGCAATGCGGCTCATCACAAGAAAAAGAAGAAAAAGAGAAGAAGCAGACTCCCCGGCGTTCTCATACTCACTGTATTTATCTTCGCCGTTTCTATCTGTCTCTCTCTTGTTATAATCGCATTCGGCAAGGATATGTTCGGTATCGGCAAGGACGACACAACTAAAATGATAATCGTTCCCGAAAATACCAATACAGAACAGATCTCACAGCAGCTTTACGACGAGGGCATCATCAACTCGCCTAAATGCTTCCAGCTCTTCTCAAAATTCAGAAAAACTCCCGATGTGTATCTCCCCGGAGAGCACTTCGTAAGTCCCAATATGGCATATGAGACTATCATTGATACTCTCACCAATGAGGCTGAGGAGGAGAAAAAAGAATCTGTAAATGTTACATTCCGTGAAGCTATTACTCTTTACGAAGCAGCTGACCTCCTCGAGCAGCAGGGCGTATGCAAGGCAAGCGATTTCATGTTCTACTTCAATGCAGGCGGCTACGGCAACAGATTCGAGGACAAGCTCAACAAGAATACAAACACTCTCAGATTCGCTGATACACGTATGGAAGGCTACCTCTTCCCTGATACCTACACATTCACAAAGGATATGGATCCTGAGCAGGTATGCCAGAAGATATACTACAACTTCGACCAGAAGCTCACAGACGAGCGTATCAAGAAAATGGAGAGTCTCCACCTTTCACTGGATCAGCTTGTTACTTTCGCTTCAATCGTTCAGGCGGAGGCTCCGAATCGTGAGGACATGAATCACGTTGCAAGCGTATTCTGGAACCGTCTTGAACATGAGGACGCTGAAACAGTAGGTATGCTCCAGTCAGATCCTACCAAGAACTACGCAAACTACACTATCAAGCCTCATATGACTGTACTCAACAACGATATCGTCAAGGCTTACGATACCTATCAGTCAAAGGGACTTCCTCCGGGAGCTATCTGCAACCCCGGTATCGACGCTATTGATGCTGTTCTTGAAAAAATGCCGTCCGAGGATTACTATTTCATCGCTAATATCTATACTCAGAAGACTTACTTCTCCAAGACCAATGACGAGCATGAGCAGAAGAAGGCTATGGTAAAGGCTGACGAGGCTCAGTACGAAGCAGAACAGGCACAGAAGGAAGCGGAGGCTGCTGCTAATGAATAAGCTTGAAGTTCTTGCTCCCGCAGGCGATGAGGAACGCTTCACTGCTGCTGTGGATTACGGCGCTGACGCTGTATATCTCGGCAGAAAGCAGTTCGGTATGCGTTCTTCGCCAATGAATTTCGATTTCGAGCAGCTTTGCAAGGCTGTTCAGACTGCTCACGACAGAGGTGTCAAGGTGTATCTCACCTGCAACACCCTGCCGCGCAACAGCGAGATACCTGATTTCGAGCAGTTCGTGAAAGAAGCTGTAGAAGCCAAGGTAGACGCTCTTATAGTTGCGGATATCGGACTTCTTATGCTGATAAAAAAATACGCTCCCGACATGGAGATACATATCTCAACTCAGACAGGTATCGTGAATTACGTTACTGCTCGGGAGCTCTACAATATGGGCGCTAAGCGCGTTGTTCTCGCAAGAGAGCTGTCTCTGGACGAAATTGCCGAGATAAGAGCAAAAACAAGTCCCGACCTTGATATCGAGACCTTTGTTCACGGAGCTATGTGTGTTTCGTTCTCAGGAAGATGTCTGCTGTCACAGTACCTCGTAAACCGTGATGCAAACCGCGGCGAATGTGCTCAGCCATGCCGCTGGGGCTATCATCTTGTAGAGGAAAAGCGCCCCAATGAGTTCTTCCCTGTTTTCGAGGACGAAAAGGGCACATATATCCTCAACTCCAAGGATATGTGCATGATAGAACACATCGACAAACTGGCAAAGGCAGGCGTTATGAGCCTGAAAATAGAGGGACGTGCAAAGTCCGCTTACTATGTTACAGTTGTCACAAATGCCTACAGAATGGCTGTTGACCACTATTACAAGAATCCTGATAATTTCGTACTCCCCGACTGGATAAGGGACGAGGTTTACAAAGTAAGCCACAGAAAATACTGCAACGGCTTCTTCTTCGGTACTCCCGAGGAATCCCAGTATTACGAAAACAGCGGCTATATCCGCAATTATGATGTTGTGGCTGTTGTTGAGAGCTGCGAAAACGGCACTGTATACTGCACACAGCGAAACAAGTTCTTTGCAGGCGATACTGTTGAGCTCCTTGCACCGTCACAAAAGCCCGTGGCAATGACTCTGAATAATCTGTATGACGAAAACGGCGAGGAAATTGAGACTGCAAATCATGCAATGATGAAGTTCTCTTTCAAGTCCGACCTGATTTTCCCAAAAGGTACTGTCATCAGAAAAGAAACTACATAAAATTAAGGCTGATACTTTCGTATCAGCCTTTTTCTTATTTATCAAGCTTTTTATAGTTCTTGTAGCCAAGCTCGTCAAGCTTGTCCGTGAGCTCGTCCACTGTATTCTTTGCAGCAGTATCGTCAATTGATAGTTCAATCTGAATATCATTATCCTTTGACTTGATTTCGTTAATAAGGTCATCAAAAGAGATCATATTGTTATTATAGATATATTCATCTTTAGAAATTGAAATACTGATTACCTCTGTTTTTATTGCTTCTGTGCTTTTCTCAGTTTTTACTTCTGTTGCTTCTTCTGATGTTGTCGTTTCCTTTTTCTCAACGACTTCTGATACGCTTGTACCGTTCTTTCCTTCACCTTTATCTGAGTCTTTACCCAAGCCGCCAAATCCTTTAAAATGGATCAGCAGCCAAATTATAGCTGCAATTATTGCTGCAAATAAAACCAATGCTAAAACCTTTTTCATTTTTCATTACCTCACTTGTTTAGAATTTGTAAAATATAATCCTGAGTATTCACGTTGAATACTCTCAATTGCATCGTCAATCATTCTCACAACCTTTGCTGTTCCAAATTGATCACCATCAAATGTTAAAATACAAATATATGTATCATCAGTTGAAAAGCCAAATTGCTTTAAAGTATCTCTGATTGAACTTTTTATATCATCAGTTTCATATGAATTGATTTCACGCTGTTTATTTCCAAAGGAAATTACCAATGTCCAGTTATCGCTATTGTCAGTAACATCAAGATAGAAATCTAAATAATCTCCTTTTTCAAATGAATTCAATGCTTGCTGATTAGCAGCAGCATTTTTATCAATTAACTTATTTCGTTCCAATTCACGAGCCGCTTCATCATTCAATTCCTGCTGCTTAATTATCAAGTTATTATAGTTGCTCTCGGCTTCTTTAGCGTTATTTATTGCGTTTTTAGTATCGATTGTACTGTATAATACAAAAAAGAATAAAATTATCATTATGACATCAAGCAAAGAGGTGAAATCAAGTATTATTTCTCTTATTTTCATTTTATACCTCGTTTTTTTAAATAATCAGATAATCTACTAATACTATCTTCTATATATGTCGCAAAAATCGCATTAAATGTTTTAAAAAAAATTGCAAATATTATTCCCCACATTGTTGATGTTAATGCATCAAAAAAATTATTTTGTGCATTAGAAATTGCAGATTCATTTACCATATCAAGCTTTAAAAGTGCTAAAACAGTACCGCCCATTCCAAGTAATGGAAAAATAGAAATTAAAGTAATAAAAATAGTATAAAATGCGCTCAATAAAGCATAAAGGATTTTGATACTATTTGGGTTTTTTTCATTATTGATATTTATCTTATTAACTTTTTTGCATATAAAAAATGATAAAAAGAAAAAAATTAAAGTCAAAACTGCTGTCATCAATATAATACTATCATTATTAATAATACTATGACCTAACTTAGACCAACTCATACCAATCACCTCTTCCACTATTATATCACCATAAATATTAAAATGCAAGATATTTTACGATTATTTGACAATAAAAAACTCCGCGTTCCCGCGGAGATAGATTGCTATTCTGTTTGTTTTTTGTCTCTTTTGATGTTGATTATGTGTGCTGCAAAGGTCACTATTGCTCCGATAAGAAGTATGAGATAGAAGTTGAGTCCGCGGCTGATAAGAAGTGCAGGCTTTACTCTCTCCATAGTGAATATCTCTGTAAACGCCAGCAGGAAACAGCCCTCTGTAATACCTGCCGCACCGGGGAGAGGAAGCATTTCCACTGCCACAGCTATCATTATCTGAATGGTCAGAATGTCGATATATCTTGTTTCGTTCATTCCGTATGCCCTGTAGATTATCCACGTAATGGAAAAAAGGCAGATACGCTGTACAGCCGTCATCAGGAATACGTTGAACACTACCGAAAGATTCTTTTTGATGTAATCTGCGCCCATTGCATAGGTATCACATATCCTTATGAGCTTTTCGGTGTATTTTTCCTTGTTTCTGCGCTTCATTATGTGAAGCTTCGTCAGAAGCTCAACTACCTTGATACCAAGAGCTCTTGCCCAGATAGGCTTTATAAAAACCAGCAGAAGCAGGCTTATAAAAGCAAGATTCAGAGCAAATCCAAGAACGATCAGCCATTTCATGTCCCCTGCATATAAGGCGACAGTATCAAAGTTGAATATCAGAAATCCCAGCGCCAACAGTACCAGCACAGACTTGTAGGCTATTGTTATTAGAAGCATTATAAGCGTAGAATAACCTATCTTTATCTTATCCTTTTTCATGTGGTACATCTGCATTGGCTGACCGCCTGTTGATGACGGTGTTATATAGCTGAAGAAAAAACCAATGAAAGAATACTTCAGGCACCTTAAAAAGCTGGTCTTCTGATCAAGCACCCTCAGCATATAGTGAATGATAGAGGATTCCCCTGCCACAAAGAATATCGCTGCCGCTGCGCCCAAAGCTATCCAGCGGGGATCTGCCAATTTCAGGTCACTGATTATCTCTGGGAGCTCCTGCTCCTTGAAGATGAGATTCAGTGTAAACAGAGTGATAACGAGGATAAGACCTATATTCAACGCGTATTTCAATATTTTTTTGATTAAAGTCACCCCCGCGCGATATAGTTTTTCAGTAACTTAAATTATAACATAATAGCCCTTTTTTGTCAATACAAATCGTATTATATGACGAAAAATCAACATAAAATCATAGACTGCCTGCCGACGATATATCGGCAGGCAGTCTGAGTAAAACTGTTTGGGGAAACAGTACGTGCTGCTATTTTCTTATATTGGCACGGCGGATAAAACTGATAAACTCAGGTATCGGTATCGGCTTCGAGAAGTAATAACCCTGTATATAATCGATACCGAGCTTTGAAAGCGCTTCAAACTGGTATTTTTCCTCAACGCCCTCGGCAACGATCTTCATGCCCATGCGCTTTATCATTCCTGTTACATATTCAAACATAATTCCCGCTCTTTTCGTTGAAAAATAGGAAAGCACCATTGAACGGTCAAATTTTACGATATCAACAGGCATATTCACGATATAATTGAGATTTGATTCGCCTGTACCGAAATCATCAAGCGAAAATGAACAGCCGTATCTGCTGAGGTAGTCCATATTATCCAGAAGTATGCTTTTCTGCTTTATGGAACCCGATTCGGTTATCTCAAGATTTATTGTATTTGGCTCTATCTCATATCTTCGGATTATATCTGAGAAACGCGCCGCAAGGTTTCTGTTCTCGCACTGGATGACAGAAAGATTTATCTCAATGTATTTCAGTCCCAGAAGCTGTATTTCATGCTCCTTGATGACGTCGCAGACTATCTCGAATACCCTCTCGCCTATCTGCTCTATCTGTCCTGTCTGTTCAGCAATAGGTATAAAGCTGCCCGGCATGATAAGCTTTCCGTCGCGGCTCTTCATACGGACAAGAGCCTCTGCCGAAACGAATTTCCCTTCCGTCACGGAGTATATTGGCTGCAAAAAGACAATGAACCTGTTTTCGTTGAGAGCTGCCTTTATCTCGCTCTGCATGAAACGGAATTCCTTCATTTTGTCAAGAGCTTCCGAATCAATGATAAAGAAAGATTCACTGCTATCCGCAGTCATATTGGAGTAATACCTGTATGTAGAGAAAAGCTCACTGGGGTTCTCGAATACCTTGATAGACGGTATAAGCAGATAATGCGGGTGAAGTATATTCCCCTCATGCCAGCTGAACTCAAAGCGCTCCTTGATAGCAGGAAAAATCGTTTTGGCTTCGTTTACGTCCTTGAAAACTATAACGAAATCATTCCCGATACCGCGGAACACCTTTCCGCAATTCAGTCTTTTTAGGAAATTACCTATCTCGATAAGCATTATATCTTCAATAGAAAGCTCCTTTTCCAGTTCTTCGTTCTCGATAACTATAAGCGCTCTTTCCTTGTCGTCGTTATCGTATAACTGCTGAACATATTCCCTCAGAAGAGATATACGGTAGCAGCCCGTTACTCGCTCGATACCGCTGTCGGGGTTCTCAAGCTTAGCAAAGAGCACAGTAACTCCTAAAGCCATAGAAAAGCTTATAAGCAGCAATCCGCGGTTATTTATCTGGATAAGCGCTCCTGCGGTCTCCAAAAGCATCCATATCATTACAGCGTTGCTGCGATAGGGGTTCATGTGTTTCCTGCATATGAGGATAAGCACCATAGAAGCTATGATAAATATAGGAGCTATTATAAACGTATAAGTTACCGCCAGACCAAAGCTGTATATCTCATCTCCCGAATTGTAGAAATCAATGGGCAGGAAAAATGGTATGATACTGCTTACAAGTGTGAAAAATCTGAAAAATCGCAGCAGCATAATCTTGCGTCTTATCTTTACAATGTCATAACAGACGTAATTGAAGGACAGAAAGCTTGTCCATATGACAAAAAACAAGTATATCTTGCATAATATATCAGTCAACGGCGAACTTGCATGGACTATACCGATGACCGAAACGATATCCGCAGTAACGCAGAATGTTGTAACTACGACCAGCTGCCTGTACAACAGCATACTTTTCAGTACAACGCTGTGCCTTATAAATGAAAAATAACAGACAAGCAGCATAAGTATCAATGCACACATCTGTACCTGAATACTTTGAGTCAAGAACTCACCCCCTAAATGAGTTTACTTATACTTTATTATAGCATATTATCAGAAATAATTTGTATACATTTTATAATTTTTTATGAATATTTTGTAAATCACTTCTAAATATAAACTATATATGGCTGGGGTGAGCTGTATAATATTTTATGCAGATAACAATGCGTATTAATTATAAAAAATAACTCTTTTTTCTCATAAAATGTTATTTTGTAACAAAATATTCATTGACTAACAAGCAAAAATGTGATATTATAATAATATAAAAGTATATATACTTTTTATAAATGCAATTTTTATGGGATTATCCGACCGAGGTGAGCTTGACAATGACCGAAAAACTGAAAACTATTGCTATCTTAGGCTGTTCTTATTCAAGTCTCTACAGACAAAGTATGCCAACTGCTTTCAACAATGCAGCACAGGAGCTCAATGTTAATCTGGTATATATCAATTCTCTCGGTAAGATCGGCGGCAAAAATGCTCAGTACGGCGACTATGAGTTTGATCTCATCGAATTCATAGACCTTGACCAGTTCGACGGCATAATTTTTGACGGTGAGGGCTACAACATCGACGGCATTACCGAAAAGGTCATTCATAAGCTCCGCGGAGCTAAGTGTCCCGTTGTCTCCATGAGCAGCTACGTAGAGGGCTTCTATAATATTGATTTCGACGACGCAGGCGGTATGCGCCAGCTCATCGAACATATGATAGATGTTCATCACTATACTAAGATAGGCTTTATGGCAGGCTATCTCACCCACCCCGACGCGCAGCTTCGTCTGAAAGTATTCAATAAGGAAATGGAATCACACGGATTCCCCAAGGACGGCGTCGGTGTATTCGAGGGAGATTTCTGGTTCAATAAGGGCGAGGAGGCTGCTGATTATTTCCTGTCACGCCCTGAACGTCCCGAAGCTATAGTCTGCTCAAACGACTATATGGCTATCTCTCTTATAACAGCACTGAAAAAGCGCGGTATCAAGGTTCCAGAGGATATTGCCGTGTCAGGCTACGACGGTTCCATAGAAGGTCAGGAATATATACCGCATATCTCGTCTGCTACACGAGAAAGACAAAATATAGCTCATAAATGTATACAGCTTTTAAAGGATCTGGCTGATGGAAAAGAAGAAATTACCGATCTTCGTATCGTTCCGACGCCTATTTTCACTCACTCATGCGGCTGTCACCCACTGGATTACAAGCAGGAATCTGAAAATATCAATAATGTCTATGCGCTGAACCGCTCTTTCACCTATAATCTTTATGACGCTGAATCATCTATCCTGAAGCTTAATAAGGTGGACGACCTGAAAGGTCTTGCTGACGTTTTTGAGACCGATTCCACTAATTTCGGAAAATTCAATGCATTTTTCCTCATGCTCCATATCGACGGCAGCGGAAGACTTTCAAGCGAAAGCGATTATACCTGTCCGTCAGGAAAATTCACGCCTGCTATCTGGATAGATAAAAACAATGAATACGACTGTTCTCCCCTTACCTTTGACTTCTCGTCAATGGTTCCAAAAGCAAAGAACAACAAGCCTCATTCCATTTACATAATGAGTGTTCACTGCGCTGAGCGAATGTTCGGATATGCTGCAATAGAAATGGCTGAAAAGGACGTATTCAACGAATTCTATAATGTCTGGCTGCTGAATATCGCAATGACGCTGGAAACTCTTATGAAAAATGACCGAATCAATAAGCTTATCGGTTCTCTGGAGAATCTCAGCATAAAGGACGTTCTGACAGGTATGCTGAACCGCCGCGGCTTCGACGATATGTCCCGTGAGGCTATCCTCGCAATCGAGGAAAAGCATACGGTCTGCACTATGGTCATCGACATGGACGGTCTAAAACGTATCAACGACGATTACGGTCACTATGAGGGTGACCGCGCTATAAAAGGTGCGGCGGATATAATCACGAAATGCTGCGACTCAGGCGAGATAGCAGGACGAGCAGGCGGCGATGAGTTTTATATCTTTGCCCCAGACTATTCCGAAGAAAAGCTTGAACGCTTTATAGAAAGGCTTAATGACCTGTGCGAGAGCTATAACGGCTACTCCAAGAAGCCCTACTCAGTATCACTGAGCTGCGGCGCTTACCTTGTTGAAACTGACGCAACAGGAAGACTTGAGGACTTCCTAAAAATAAGCGACGCCAGAATGTACGAAAATAAAAAAGCAAAACGCAGCGTCAGACAATAAAACCACCAGTTAACCATAGTACTAATATAGAAGTTTTACGCTTATTATTGAGAGAACCATTTTGAAGATGTTTTCCCGGATTTCTTTCAAGACCGTTATTTCATTTTTTCTATAATAGAGCCCAAAAATTAAACTTGCCCCCCTATATTACTATAGGGGGGCTCTATTATAGAAAAAATCAGCTAAAAGTCTTTGGAAAGGGGTTCGGGGGAGAACCTTTCCTCAGAAAGGTTTCCCCCGATAAAAAGTATAATCTTCTATATAAGTATCACGGTTAATGGCTGTTTTTTTCTGTATCTGTCAGCATTTCAAATGTAACTCCGTATTTCACGGCGATATCATGGGCATAGGACATACCCTCGGGCGAACCGACCTCAACTTTGAATGAGCGCTGTCCGTTATCGCTTTTCATGATAAGTGAAGATACCTTTGCATTGCCTTCGGCGGAGTTGATATCATCGACCTCCAGTGCAAGCTTATGCATATGGGTATTATAAATAGTACGAATCTGCTTCTTAGCTATCGCCTTTACAGAATCACGGGCAATAAAGAATCCCTCCTCAAATGAAGTTGTGGAAAAGGTCTCGTTGAGGAGCAGCAGGCTGTCCTTGGTGCAGTTTGAATAGATATCCTTAAAACGTACACATTCCTCACCAAGTCTGCCAAGGTCAAGAGTCTTATCCTCGTCCGCAGGAAAATGTGTGTATACGCAGTCCACAGGTCTGTATCTGAAGGACTCCGCTGGTACGCAGATACCGCCCTGTGCAAGAACGTACATGATACCGACTGCCTGAGTTATAGTAGTCTTGCCGCCTCTGTTTGCTCCTGTAAGGATATAAATAGTATGCTCCTTATCGAAAACAAGGTCGTTGCAGACTATATCCTCCATTTTTTCGCTGTTTACTGCAAGCTTCATATTGTACATTTCCTTAGCGTCCATAGAGATATTATCGTCAGAAATAGTCTCCGCCTCGCAGAATTTGAAGCCTTTCCCGATATACTGCTCTATAAAGTCCGCAAATCGGATATAATATATGAACTCGGGAACAAGCTGGGAGATATTGACAACGGCTATATCCGCATATTTAGACAGCGTATCGCGTAGCTTTTTCACCATTGAGTCAAGCATTTTATTCAATACCTTATCAAGATAGAAGGTAGCACCGCTTGTACCGTCGCCGTCGGGAGTCTGAGTTACCGTAGCTCTTATCCTGCCGTCAACAAAAGCCGTGTTCGTTACAGCCAGATACTCCCCCATTTTATTTATGGTTCTGGAAATAGCGTGCGTTCTGAGCTTGTCCACCTGATGATAATGCATATCTCCGTCCCATGCAGCACCCTCGTTAATCTTGCTTTTTGAAGCCAATGCGTCTGCAAAATTGCTGACTATATTTGATTTTTTGAACTGCCTTGCGTTTACGGAGATAAGTCCCATACTTGTTGCCTCAAAGCGTTCATTCACGTTAATACCAACAGTAACGCTCTGTATGTCAGCAGATTTTATCTTTAATTCTGCTATATCCTTTTTCATCTCCGCGAAGCAGGCTTCATTATAAAGCTCGTCTATGTAACTCAGAAAGCCCTTTAGTCCCTCTGATTGGAGATCTTCTCCCTCAAGACAGCTTTTCATCTCCTCTATGCACTTGATATAATCGTTAAGCTCGTCAAGCCTGTGCATAAGATGCCAGAACCCCAGCTTTTCGTCGGAGTCGATACGTGAAGCGCTGAATTGCTTTATGAAACCAAGCTTATCAAAGAGCTCCACCATACGAGTTCTGAGCTTAGGATTATGAAGAATATCCCTGAATACCTGACATCTGTACTCAGCGACCTGCGGATCAGCTGTCATATTCGAGATTATATTCATAAATAGATTCTGTTCTTTAGTATCGTTTGTAACGCAGCTGCAAAGGGTATCAAGGCCAAGGTCGTGACAGGTCTCCGCTGAGAGCTGTTTGTATTTTATATCAGCGTTATTAGGAAATAATATACTGAAATATTTGTTTGTATTCATAGGAGCTCCTTTCATATAAAAAAACTATTGTACATTAATTGTAGCATAATATGCTGATAAAGTCAAATAAAAAAGCTAAAATTATGTATAAATCGCTTGATTTTTCGTGCAATTTGTGATAATATAGAAATGTAATTTTTTATCAAGGAGCATACAAAATGAAAAAAACCCCCAGAATAATCTCAGCTTCTGCTGCGGCATTAATGCTTTTTGGCTGTTCAGCCAACAATAACAGCAGTTTTGAATCTGATTCTGCAATAAATCCTACAGAGCACATAACAGGCGCAACATCAGCTTCGACTAATACCGAAGAATCTATTTCAAATGTTCTTCCTGTACTTTATATTGAAACAAAGAGCAAGGACGCAAATGTCCTTGATTTCATAACAAAGCCTGTGGCAGGACACGTTTCAGCGGCTATAGCTTCATGGACTCCAAATTATAAAATTCCGCCCGAGCCCTATTATGAGGACTGCACTATATCTCTCAAGAACAAAGACGGCGAAGTCATACTTGATTCCGCCGAAGCAAAAGTAAAGGTTCGGGGAAACTGGACAACTTTATACGATAAAAAGCCTCTGAAGATAAAGTTCAGTGAAAAACAGAGTATGCTCGGTCTCAATAACGGCGCTGAGCAGAAAAGTTGGCTGCTGCTTGCTGAGTACAAGGACGCTTCAATGCTTAGAAATAAGGCTGCGCTTTATGCGTCCCGTGAGATCCTCGGCAAGGACGGTCTCTATGCTGCTGACACGGACTTCGTACAGGTGGTGATAAACGGCGAATACTTGGGACTCTATCTCCTCTCCGATACACAGCAGGTTTCGTCCCAGAGGGTTAAGATAACAGAGCCCGAAAAGGACTATACAGGCACCGATATAGGCTATTTCATGGAGTACGACGGCTATTTTGAAAGCGAAGACGAGCTTCACAAATTCAGCCTTGATCTGGCAGGCAATGCTCCTCTGACAGCTTTCGATGGTTCGGATAAAGGACAAAAAATGAGAGCACTTCCTGCAACCAAAATGGAACATAAAAAACCTGTTGGAATGACGATTAAGAGCGATATCTACTCCCAAGAACAGCACGATTTCATCGAAAATTTCGTAAATAACACATACCAAATAATGTATGAGGCTGCTTACAATGATAAAGCTTTTGTTTTCGACGCGGATTACAAAAATATCTCAGAAACCACTGATATTACGCCTCAGCAAGCCGTAGAAAACGTTGTTGACGTTCAGTCTCTCGTTGATATGTACATTATAAGTGAGCTGACCTGCGACGCAGATATTTACTGGTCGAGCTTCTATATGGACGCTGATTTTGGTGCGGACGGAAAGATAAAGCTTACATTTGAAGCTCCGTGGGATTTTGATTCCTCAATGGGCAATAAGGACAGATGTATTGACGGTGAGGGCTTCTATGCTTCAAATGTAGTCCCCGACGTTGACGGAGGAAGTAAATTCGGCGGATATGATACTATAAATCCATGGCTTGTTATCCTCGCTCATCAGGACTGGTATCAGGATATGATTAAGGAGACATGGACCAAAGCCTATGACAGCGGTGTTTTCGAGCGTACCTGCAAGCTGATTTCCGATGACAGTTCAACGCTTCAGACGGATTTTGAAAAGAACTATAAGAAATGGAATAATATTAAAAACAATACTCCATTTGTGGATGAGCTGTCTGAGCCTGCAAGAAAATGCAAAACTGAAAAAGAAGCTGCTGATTTTCTTCTTGATTGGCTCAACAGCAGGATCGAATTTCTCAATGAGCAATGGCATAACTGATACGAAAGCCGCCTGCGAAATACAGGCGGCTTGCTTTTATATAAAAAATAAAAGCACTTCGCATTGCGAAGTGCTTCATCAGTGGGCCATTAGGGACTCGAACCCCAGACCGTCCGGTTATGAGCCGGATGCTCTAACCAACTGAGCTAATGGCCCTTATAACATTAAATCGGAAGCTTTTTCAGCTTCCGATAATGTATATAATGTCGGCACTGATTTAGTTTTCCGGGCCGTCACCAGCCAAGTATCGTCAACGCGAATGAGCTTAACTTCCGTGTTCGGAATGGGAACGGGTGTGACCTCATTGCCATAAGCACCGACTATTTATTGAAGTTTTGAAGAGAATAAAGCG